>WSSedB1CaDRAFT_10000468_pt1 | contig 17523 bp, 16 predicted proteins | sample WetSurSB1Cattail_FD_9460 | JGI IMG/M metagenome (IMG submission 9460)
TGAAGGGGCGGGTCTCAGTCTAATGTCGGTTGTAGCGCCAGCCGTTATTGCCATGTACTTCAGTCCAGCAGAAATTGGCTTGCCGATGGGTATCTGGGCTACATGGTATCCTGTGGGGAGTGCACTCGCGTACAATATTTCTCAGCCTGTTACGGAATTTTTCGGCAGTTGGCGCGGAAACTGGTGGGTCGGTGGCTTTTTTGCGGTTTTTGCACTTATTCTGTATCTGGCTTTTGCCCAAAGCCCACAGGACTTGAGGAAAGGACGGGCATCTGATTCGCATGGACCACAGGAGAAATCCTGGGGGGGATTTGTAGCTAAAGGTTTACAGAATAAAAACATCTGGCTGCTGGGAACATCATTTCTTTTTATGATGATTGGGAGCCTTGGTTTTCTGACTTGGGCACCAACATACTTTGTGGAAGCCTTTGGCTATGCACGCGATACGGCAAATGCTTATGCAAGCATGGGTTTTCTCTGGAGTGCACCAGGCGGCATCTTTGCAGGATGGCTGCTCACAAAGACTAACTGCCGTTATTCGTTGCTGGTCGGATGCGCAATTCTTTCAATGGTCATTTATACGGTGGGATTTCTTATGCCACAGAGCATTTTGATGCCTTATTTGGCAATTGTTGGATTTGTGACAGGATTTACTTGTGCACTGGTGTTTGCGATGGTGCCATTGGTTATGAAGAACCGTTCTTTTACAGGAATTGGCATGGGAATTATTGCATTGATGCAGAGTGTGGCTAATCTTATAGCTATGCCTTTGTTTGGAGCTATTACCGCCGGTGGCACCTGGGACGCTGCTGTACTGCCAAGCGGCATCATTCTGCTTCTGGGATTGGCTTTTGCAACAGGATTGGCAAAGCGAGAAGACGATTCGTCTCTTTTGTTAAAAAAACATACATTATAGAAAGACTAAAATAGGTTTATTTTTAAAATATAGTTGCAATAACAACATATGTATGCTACACTGAATATAGTTGTTATTGCAACTATAAATACTTTTATAGGGGGATTTTATATGATTATTGATTGTAATATGCATCATTTACCGGAAGATCTTTTTACGAATGAGAAAATCATGGATGGCTTTTTGTCGACGGCGCCACGAAGTTTTGGCGAAATTGCTACGCTCGAGACACTGGATTCTGGCAAGCAGCATCTGATTCTCGAAAAGCCGAAAGGCTATCATAATCTCGATTATGTAGAGGGTGACTATTCCCTTGAAGCAAAACTTAAGGCAATGGATGATGCTGGTGTAGATAAAGGCCTGCTGCGTGTGCCAGTTTGGCAGGAATGGTTGCGGCTTGATGCCTGTAAAATCGTGAATGATAATGCAGCAGATATGTGCAAGCGTTCTAATGGACGCTTGTATGCAAATGCAGTTCTTCCACCATGGGGAGGTAAAGAGAATCTTTATGAGCTAGAGCGCTGCATCAAGGAGCTTGGCATGGTCGGCGTACAACTTGCCTGCCATTATGGCCAGCTTTATTTGGATGATGAAGCTTTTAAGCCATATCTCAAGGTTCTAAACAAAAATGGGGTGCCGATTATTGTACATCATACGCCGTTACCAGTTTATTGGCAATCTATCTATGAATTCACGAACCTGCGCCGCGAATTTGGTCGTGTGGTCGATCAGGCTACGGCGCTTGGACGCGAACTCTTCAGCGGAATGTTTGAGGAGTTCCCAAACCTTAAGTTCATTCATACGATGTTTGGGGGCAACTGGTTTGCAAACCAGAATCTTACGACACCACATAAATCGAAGAAAAATGAAGTCTTGTCTCGTTTTGATACGACAGAAGCAGACCGTATCCAAAAATATCTTAAGAACAATATTTTCTACGATATGACACATCCGGCTTCCTGGGGCAAGGATCAAGTAGAATGTGCGGTCAAGGTCTGTGGTGCAGATCATTTGCTTTTTGGCAGTTCTTTCCCCGTGGTTTACGGATGGATGTCATCGGGGGTTGATTTTGTCAAGAATCTCGATATAACGGAAGAACAACGCAATCTCATCTTCCATGGCAATACAGAGCGTTTGTTCAAGCTTGATTAAAACAAAATAGATTTAGTAAAACGCTAGAAGAGAGCAGAAACTCTTTTCTAGTGTTTTTTATTAGATAGGAGTATAGATAATGATGCAAAATCAAGTACAGGAAAAATTATGGAATACTAAATTTATTTTCAGCTGTCTGGCGAATTTTTTCGCATTTACAACGATGTATTATTTGATGTCGACAATTCCACTTTATACGACGCAGGTACTCTCTGGAGATAAAAGCGATGTTGGTGTCCTGTTTGCACTTTATGCATTCGCAGGGGTGCTAGCGCGGCCAGTGGCCGGGTATGTAGTGGATCGCTCAGGGCGGATGAAAGTGGCATGGGGTTCGCTTTTACTGCTTTTTTTGGCAGTATTCGCTTATCATTGGGCAATTGGCCTCATGGCACTTTTTGTACTTCGTTTTGTGCACGGAGTTTTCTGGGGATTTTCCACGACATCGCTTGCGACGGTTGCTACAGATGTTATTCCAGCAAAGCGCCGTGGTGAGGGAATCGGCTATTTTGGTTTGTCTATGTCTATCGCTATGCTGATTGGTCCATGGATGGGGCTTACACTTTTGCAGAACTTTGATTATTCTGGGATGTTTTTATTTGCAGCACTTATTGCGGCATTGGCATGTGTATGTCTGTTTGGCATCCATTACGAGGAACAGACAATGAATGGTGTGAAAAAATCCCAGGGTCTTTTTGAAAAAAAAGTTCTTCCATATGCGGGCATTGTTTTTTTTATGGCTATTGGGTATAGCGCTATTCTGTCCTTTATCGTGCTTTTTTCGCAGGAAATAAATATCGGGAATGCAAGTGTTTTCTTTCTGGCTAATGCAGTCGGAGTCATTTTGAGTCGACCCTATGCAGGAAAGATTATGGACCAAAAAGGTCCAGTTGGCATTATGTGTTTTGGTTTTTTCGCCTTTTTTATGACGTTCATTTGTCTCTATTTCACGCAGGGAATGGTAATGTTCCTGATATCTGCTTTTTTGCTGGGCACTGGTTTTGGAATATTGTATTCTCTGTGTTTTGTGATGTCTATCAATGCGGTCGATGTGACGCGGCGTGGTATGGCGAATGGTACGATTCTTACGGCCTTTGACCTTGGTTTTGCGGTCGGGTCCATGGGGCTGGGAGCAGTATCGATGATGACAGGATTACGTTCGATGTATTTAATCTGTGCAGTCATAGTACTGATTCCGTTAGGAATTTTTTATATCAGTGATATGCGCCATCATGGAGTGAAACCGAATTCGGTAAAAGAAAATTTATAAATAGGATTTTCTAACAAGTTTGACAAATTATATAATAATAAGGTGGTATGATGTATATGAGAAAATTCGTTTCTTTGCTTTTGCTTATAACTTTTTTGATATTGACGATCACAGGGATACAGATGCTTTTGCCGCATCTGCATGGAACCGAAAGCGGAGGTATGCCATTTTATCCCAAAGGTTTACATGAATATGCAAGCTTTTTATTCATCGCAGCTAGTGGGATACACGCTTTTTTTAATCGAAAAGCGTTGGTATCATACGTAAAACAATTATTTTAAAGAAGTGTTGCTTGGAGGTGCATCCTTATTGTAAAATAGTTCTCGGTAGAAGTTACAAAATAAAAGCAAACCTTGGATTGGGACAAACCTCTTGCTCAGTTAAAGAAAATAACGTAAATCGTATTGCCGATTTTGGCTCTAAATCTGAGTGAGTTTCGGTTGGGTTAAATTTAAAAATTGGTATTAAACATCATGCAGGCATTATTAAGGAGCTTCAAATGGAAAGTTTCCCCAAAATCACTTTTGTGCAGTAGACATTGCTTATCACACTAGATTATTTAAAATTAAAGTAGATACATTTGAAACATATGAAATATACACTTATTGGAGGGATAGTTTTTGAAAACGGAGCATCTTGGGAAGCACATATCGCTTTTGTATCGCCAAAGCCAGATTTATTTCAACGCAGAATTAAAAAAATATCAGCTGGGTAGCGGTCAATACATCTTCCTGTTGAGTCTGCTGGAAAATGAAGGCATCAATCAGGAACAACTTGCCGATATTGTGAAAATTGATAAGACGACGACAGCTAGGGCTGTTGCTAAGCTCGAATGTGAGGGATACTTGACTCGAGAGACTAGTCTGGAAGACCACCGTGCTTATATTCTGCATTCAACAGAAAAAGCTCGTAGCATCTATAAGGTCCTTGGCAAAATTCTCGATCAATGGAATGATTCTATGCTTGCTGATTTTAACGCAGAGGACAAACATACCTTACGCCGTCTGCTTGATCGTGCAATTGGAAACATTTTATCCAGCAACACAAAGTGAATGAAATGATAACAAGCTGCAAATGAGATGAGGGCATGGATGAAATTGTTACAATGCACTTTGATTATGCGATTCGCTATGGCGTCGTCATCTTTCTATGACGATGTCAGATTGGACAAGTGAATGGATGCTTTATTACAATTAAATGATACGGAGGTATTAAAAGATAAGAAGAAAAAGTTACGGCAGAAATTGTTAAAGACCTTTAATGAAAATGAATACAATCAAAACTAGATTATTCGACGATTTTACCACAGGCTACAGCGAATATGCTCACACAGCAATTGAGAAATTGGAGAGTAATGGTATTTGTACATAGGGAGGTCTTTCCCGTTGTTCCCCCAGAGACAGAATATAGCTTGACTGAGTTTGAAAAGACTTTGATGCTTGTCCTTGATGTGATGTGTACTTGGGGAAGAGCTTATATGGGAGAGAAAATTAAGGAGTGCGTATCATGAGGAAAATTATAGGCTGGACGGTTTTTCTGGTGATGATTCTGGCTGGGCCTGTTTTTGCTTCAACACATTTGATGAAGATAGCAGATTCCGATAAACAATGGACAGGCATTGCAATTTCTAAGAAGAACCGAGTTTTTGTGAATTATCCAACATGGAACGATTATCCGGAGAAGTATCGGGTAGCTGAGCTGGTAGAGGGGAAACCTGTGGCTTATCCGAATGAGACAATCAATAAAGAGTTTGTGTGTGTACAAAGCGTGATTGTTGATGATCAGAATTATTTGTGGATTCTCGATTCAGCAAAACTGAAAGATCATGATGTTGCACTGACTGGAGCAAGGCTTTATGAGGTTAATCTATCAACAAATGAGCTTCGTCATGTGTATGTATTTCCGAGAACTGTGGCTTTGCCACAGAGTTATCTAAATGATGTGCGTATTGACACGGAACGGCAGATGGCTTATCTGACAGACTCAGCCCTTGGTGGAATCATTCTGATGGATCTTCGCAACGGTGAGGCGTGGCGCGCATTGACGGATATTCCGGAAGTTAAGGCAAATCTTCAAGAGATTGATTTCAAGTCGACTGGTCCAAATACGCATCTGAGTCAGAGTGATGGCATTGAGCTTTCACTAGATAAGAGCCAGCTGTATTTTACGGCATTGGGTGGAGACATTCTTTATCAGGTGCCAACGAATATCCTTTGCGATCGTTCACTGTCAGTAGCGGAACGTCAAAAATTTATTCGAATTGTTAATGCAAAGAACGTTCCGACAGACGGGATGATTTTGCGAAATGGAAGGCTGTATATGGCAAATCTGCCAGATGAAACAATATGGGAATATGATTTGAGTAAAGGCACTGGTCATAATCTGCCATTAGGAGAAAATATACGTTGGGCTGATAGCTTTGCTAGGGCTTCGGATGGCAGTATTTATTTCACAACATCAGAAATAAATTATAAAAAAGAGCAGAGAGTACCCTATGGTCTTTATCGTTTGACAGTAGATAATTGATGCTGTAGCAGAAAGGGGCATATGTTTTATGAATGAGATTTTTACACGGACAAGCATCCGTCAGTTTGCTGACCGGATGGTCGAGAAAGAAAAGGTAGAGCAATTACTGAAAGCTGCGATGCAGGCACCAAGCGCTGGCGATCAGCGACCGTGGGAATTCTATGTTATCACAAATCGCGAACGCCTAGTGAAGCTTGCAATGGCTAGTCCGTATGCAGGTCCGGTTGCAAAGGCACCGATGGCAATTGTGGTCGGTGTTCATAAGGATAGCATTGTTTTTCCGTCCTTTGCAGAAATTGATTGTGCAATAGCAACTGAGAATATCTGGTTAGAGCTGGAGACCTTGGGTCTTGGTGGTGTTATGATAGGGATTGCTCCAGAAATAGAGCGGATGGAAAAGGTCGCAGCAATCTTGAGCTTTCCGAAAGATATTGCTGCGTTTAGCATCCTGCCAATTGGTTATCCTGTCAACAAGAAGCCACAACGAGATCGCTTTGATGTTGCACGGATTCATTATATTGAGTAAGCACAGATGTTTATTCAGCAGAAAACTCAAAGTATTTACAGAACCACTTATTTTATACTGGACAAAGTCCCTGCATTCGATGGTTTTTATACGATAATGTTGGAGACTTTTGATGTGGCGCGTAGCCAGTATCCCATAAAACTCGATATACTATACTTGGATGGTATACTCAACAACAAATGGATATGACTTTCGCCTCTATAATTTCCGTGAAATTATATTAACACAGCGTTTTTAATATCCAACCAATATGATATTAATACCTTCACTTAGTATGTTCTAAATTTTGTATATCTTTATCTTTGCTCCTATGTCAAGATTTAGCACAAATTTAAATAAGGAATTCTTCAATTTATTAATTAGAAAATCGGTATTTTCGTTCGTACTCATTTGGGGATAAATAATTGCAATGGCTGAGAATTTTTACTGTGTTATAAGAAGTTTCAATATATCCAAAGCCAAATGGTACGCATGAGCATAATCACGGATTTTTACACGATGCAACTATTCGCTTTCCATTGTATCCGATAATGTCCAGACAAAAGATTGTATTGTGCTAGTTGTCCAACGTTATATGTCTTCGAAAGGATACTACATAAAATAAGGCCTTTAGTCGAAATCAGTAAAGCTAATACCATTCATTTTTCAAGTTGTATGGTTAAACTTTGCCCATTTGTTCAAAATACAAGAGTGTAATTAATACAGCTTATCCTGCTGTAGATGTTGTAATGGGGACGGACGAGGCTACGTCATTGGATATGATGAAGATAATGTTAAAGAACTTACTTGTTGATGACAGATATGGTATTACCGAAGAATTAAAAAAGCAAGCAAATGAGTATTGGCTTCCATGCCATTCATCTGGATACAAGTATCCATTATAAAACAATTAAAGAGGATGCCATCCATAATGGGGCCATCCTCTTTAATTAACTGTTTGAAATAAACCACCAGCTTTGCCGTTGGAATTGACGGTTTTGACTTTAGTCGAAAAAAATTCCTGCTACAATAGCTGCAGGTCTAGGCAACCGCATAAAATAAGTTTGTGGATCCGTGTTTATGGATAGTAAGAAGCACAAGGAATACTAACATATGCCCTTACAGGGCTAGTGGATTGGAATTGGCTTCAGCAGCTTCAGTCCTGTTTTCCAAATGTTAGCGACATTTGAATAGTCTGTTTTTTGCTTGTCTCAAGGAAATAAAAATGTAAGTGTCAATTTGTTTTTACAAAAGACTTTGTTTATATAATTGAAGCACGGTATCTCCATTTGGAGTGGCAATACTATTGCTTGTATTTTTGGCTTGAAGGGCAATTTTTGAGTATTTTTTTAATTCATCTAGGGTAAAGTTTTCTTTTTCATTTAGCAGGCTATCCATTAACATACGGAAATCATCCAAGGTTTTTAATTCTAATGCATTGAGGATAACGCGAATTTTTTGAGGAGCAGATGCTTCAATAAATTCCAAATAACGATGTAACAGAAGTGCGTTGGCCCTACCGTGATCGATATGGCGGAAATAGGTTAGCGAGTACCCAAGAGCATGGACAATATTTGTCCCAGCATGCGCGATAACGATACCTCCCAAAAGTGATGCATAGGAAAGGCTTTCACGGTCTTTTTCACTGAGCGGTGTGTTCTTTTGCAGGACAGACAGGGCAGGGCGTATAGCTTTTATGCCCTCAAGTGATAAGGCGTTGTTTAAATCATTATTTTTTTTACTTAGTGAAGCTTCAATCAAGTGTGAAAGTGCATCAAGTGCGGTATGGATTGTAATCTTTCGCGGTAAGTCAAGCATGTAGGAGGGATCAAGCAGTGCATAGTTTGGAAAGAGTACGTTTGTAGCAATACTTGTCTTCGTTTGTGCCCGAGGATTTGATAATATAGCATATTGTGTAACTTCACTGCCCGTACCGGCAGTTGTTGGGATGTGGACCATCGGCAGAACATCACTTGTATAGTTGGCGGTAAATAAATCCGCTTTGGCAATATCCTGACGAGCTAACAGTGCAATGGCTTTACCAGCATCCATTGGCGAACCTCCACCAATGGCAATAATGAACTCAACATGTTCAGCACGAGCTTTTCTTGCTCCTTTGTAGACGATTTCAATATCCGGATTGCTGTCGATCTCGTCAAACAGAGTATATTCTATGTGGTGTTTTTTCAGGATTGCAAGAATATCATTTTGCGAGCCGTTTGCTTTTGCTGAATGTCGTCCTGTTACGAGCATGGCTTTATGACCGAGCTGTGGAAAAATTTCTGAATGGTTCTGAACGCAATTTTTTTCCATAAATATTTTAGTGGGAAGATTGTAATAGATCGGATTCATCATAGTGGACTCCTTTGTATTTATATTTTCACTTATTTTCAGTATAAACGTGATGATAATAAAGTCAAGCGAGGCAGCTTTTTTCTGTACGTTTGCACAAAACAAAGTGATACAGTTTAGCTGTAAGTAACAAAACATGCAAAAAAAATAAGATTTTTGAGCAATTTTCTGATAATATATCAGGTAAGGGGGAGATGAATATGGCGGTTACTTGTGAGACGTTGTTAAAAACGGCGTATCTGAATAGAAAAATGTCTTTAGTCGGAGGAAAAACTGGCTTAAACCGGATTGTACAGTGGTTTCATGCTTTGGAATCAACAGAGGAACTTCAGTTTTTGCGCAGTCATGAGCTTGTATTCATGACAGGAATCTCTATTGGAAATGATTCAGCAAAGTTATTGCAGATGCTACGAGGGGTTAATGAAAAAAAGGCAGCCGGACTTGTCATCAATACAGGGAAGTATATTGAACAAATTCCCCCGGATGTTATACAATATGCAAATGAAAAAAGAATTCCGCTGTTCAATGTTCGTTGGGCGGTAAAGCTTGGCGATATCACCCGCTATATTGGTGAATTGATCATGACAGAAAAGTCGCGGGAGCAAAGTGCGGAACTTTTGGTAAAAAAAATACTGTTCGCGGAAATAAAGGACTATCATAATTTATTGACACAGGATTTGAAAAAAAAGTATGGACTTGATCAGGCTTGCTGCGTAATGGTATTGGATTTACTGGAGATCAATGGAAAAGATCAACGGGAGTTATCAGAAGAACGAAGGCTCGATGTGCAAAAAATTATTGGATTGCCTTTTGCGCGGCTTTTGGTTTGGCACAATGATAATGCAGTTATCCTGTTGCCACAGAGTGAGATTCTATTGTCAGCAGGGCTTGATATCTATGCAGAAAAACTTCGTGAATCACTGCAAAAACGATTTGATGTGGACGTTTATATGGGGATTGGCAATGTTTATAAAGAGATGGATGACTTTAAAAAAAGTTATAAAGAAGCGTGTTTTGCTCTGCGCATAGCACAAAAACAGAAAGGGGTTCGATGTTTGTTTTATGCGGACACGAATGTTTTTCGCCTTTTTGATCGGATTGGTGACGTCATTTTTTTGAAAGAATATTATCAGGAGCTTATGGGGCCTTTACTCGCTTATGACAAGAAAAACAAGGCAAGACTGACGGAAACGCTTGAGGTATACCTGGATGAAAATGAAAATGCAGCAACAACGATTGCAAGATTGTTTATTCATCGTAATACGCTGACATATCGTTTGCGGCGCATTGAGGAAATTATGAATTGCGATATTATGGATTCGGATCATCGGTTGAATTTTCGACTAGCTTTTAAAATAAAGCGTTTTTTAGAGTTTATGCAGGACTGACAAATTGGGACCGGGGTTTTTGTATGGAGGATATATATACAAAACGAAGGGATTGAATTAAACTGAAAGCTGTTCAATAAAAAAATAAGTGGAAGCGATGAAGCTTGCGCCAGTGGAGAATTCCTGGAGGCGGCTTTTTTTAGTTGCGTCACTTAATTTGATGGGAGGATGAAGAACATGCTTACAGCAAAAGAAATCAAAGAAAAATCATTGCGCTACAATATGCAGTCATGGTCAAAACAAGGGAAGTTAAATCCACTTGTCGTCGAAAAAAGTGATAATATTTATTATTGGGATAGTGAGGGCAATCGTTATACGGATATGTCTTCGCAGTTGGTTAATCTGAATTTGGGGCATGGCAATCGTGAGATTGTTGCGGCAATCAAAGAGCAGGCGGATAAATTTTGTTTTTTATCACCGGCGATTGCCGTGGAAAGTCGGGCGGTTTTGGCGGAAAAAATTGTCAATCTTCTGCCGGATACGTTCGGAAAAGTTTTTTTTACGAACGCCGGAGCAGATGCAAATGAAAATGCAATCAAGATGGCCCGTATGTATACAGGCCGCAAAAAAATCTTCAGCAGATACCGTAGTTACCATGGATCAAGTTTTGGTGCGGGAAATCTGACGGGTGAGCCACGGCGTTATCCGCTGGAACCAGGAATTCCGGGTTTTGTTAAGTTTTTTGATCCGTATGTTTATCGGGAAAAAGCGAAATTTTCTTCTGAAGCGGAGGCAGCAGATTACTATGTTGCAAAGCTGCGCGAGCAGGTTCTATATGAAAATCCGGAAGATATTGCAGCAATTGTACTGGAAACAATTACAGGATCAAATGGAGTTATTATTCCACCGGATGGGTATTTGGCAGGGGTGCGTCAGATTTGTGATGAGTATGGGATTTTGCTGATTTGTGATGAGGTTATGGCTGGTTTTGGGCGTACGGGAAAAATGTTTGCTTTTGAGCACTGGGGAATTAAGCCGGATCTGGTCAGTTTTGCAAAAGGTGTCACTTGCGGCTATGTCCAGCTTGGCGGCGTAGGTGTAAGCAAAAAAGTAGCTGCTTATTTTGACGATCATTTTCTGTCCTGCGGGTTGACGTATAGCGGTCATCCATTGGCTTGTGCTGCAGGAATTGCTTGTCTGGACTATTATCAAAATCATGCTGTGCTGAAAAATGTCCAAAAGGTTGGTAAGGTTTTGGCAGGCCTTATGGAAAATTTGAAAGCAAAGCATGCCTGTGTAGGAGATGTGCGGTATATCGGGTTGTTCTCAGCTATCGAACTGGTTAAAGATAAGTCGACGCGGGAAGCTATTGTTTCTTATGGCAAAGATCCGGATGGGATCATGCCGGGTATTGTCAAATTGTTAAAAGATCGTTATTTTATGACGTACTCGCATGAAAATATGCTTTTAGTTGCGCCGCCTTTAATTATTACAAGCGAGCAGCTGACGGAAGAAATGAAAAAAATGGATGAGGTTTTAAGCATTGTTGATACAATGTATTGCATGTAAAATAAAGGATTAAACAAAAAGGCGTTGGTTCCGTTAATGGAATCCAATGCCTTTCTGTTTTTTCGGAAATGTACCTAAAGCTTTGCCGCTGGCCTTTTATACATGCAGGTTTGTAGTAAAATAAATCATAATAAAAAAGCATATCACTCAAACGATTTATTTAGGATGTGGCATTTTGCATAACTTACATGTAGTAGTAATATTTTTAGTCAGATACTTAACTTTAAATCGTTTTTATTGTTGTAAACTTTGATATATTTTTTCTAAGTTATCTCGCATACTTTGAAGATAGTCCTTGTTATCTTCTTTACTTTCCAACGTATAAATCTTTTCGGCTTTTGCTCCAACTTCATTGGCTAAAGTCTCAGAAACTTTTGGACTAACCATATCTTCTACAAAAATAGTTTTAATATGATTTGTCTTACAATAATCTGTTAGCTCTTTCAGCTTTTTAGCGCTTGGTTCACCTTCAGCAAAAACATCTTCAACACTATTTTGCTTTAAACCAAAATCACGTGCCAGATAGGCAAAAGCAGCATGTCCTGTAACAAAGTTCTTATTTGTTACAGATTGGAACTTTTGATTATATTCTTGATAAAGTGTTTCAAGTTGATCATAAAAGATTTTATAGTTTGCTTCATAAAAATCTTTATTAGCTGGATCGGCATTGGACAAAGCATCTTTTACGTTTTTGGCTTCTATTTCAGCACCTTTTAAACTCAACCACAAATGAGGATCATTTTGTGCACCCGATTCAATTTCTTCTTCTCCGGTCGCTGGCAGTGGTTCAGCTCCTTTTGCAGCTTCAACAGTAATCAAATTTTTATTATCTGCAGCTTCCAAAGCTTTATCAACCCATGATTTTTCCATGTCAAAGCCATTGTAAACAAAAATTTTAGCACTATGTAATCCTTCTAAATCACTGGCTTTTGGTTCAAAATCATGTGGTTCCGTTCCATCTGGTATAATCGTCTTTACTTCTACCTTATCTTTGCCAACTGCTTCTACGATTTCCCTCATAGCATTAAAAGAAACCATTACTTCTATTTTACCATTGTTTTCCTGCTTGGTTGTTTCTGAGTTTTTCGGTGTTCCACAGCCCGTAAAAATACTTAACAAAAAAATTAACAACAAACAGTAAAAAACTGATTTTTTCATAATATCACTCCGCTTTTTATTTTTTATATGCAAATAGTTTGCATTTGCATATAAAAACAGGATATAATAATATTAAAAAGATGTCAAGTGACAAATTTACGGAGGATATAATGATTCATATCAAAAACATGTATTTTTCATATGAGCAAAGCTCATATATATTGAAAAATTTAAATTTTTCAATTCAAGACGGCTCCTATATTTCAATCTTAGGTGAAAATGGTTCAGGAAAAAGCACTTTTATCAAACTTTTATTAAACTTACTTATACCAACTAGTGGTCATATAGAGAATACATTTATAAGAACAGCCTATGTGCCACAAAGATTTGACAGCCTCAATACACAGTTTCCTATAACAATTGAGGAAATTTTAACTTGCTATCAAAAAGCACGTCATGTTTCAGGCAAAAAAATTATTGATGAAAGTCTTGCGCTCGTTAAAATGCAGGATTATAAAAAATCTCTCATTGGAACTTTATCCGGCGGGCAATGTCAAAAAATTTTTATTGCGCGCGCACTCATGGGAAACCCGGATTTATTGATCTTAGATGAGCCTTCAAATGGGGTTGATATAAAAAGTCAAAATGAAATTTATCAATTGATAAAAAATCTAAACCAAGAAAAAAAAATTACGGTTATTTGCGTAGAGCATAATCTAAAAGCTGCGATTAAAAACTCTACTCTTTTATATCATATTGCTCAGGGAGTTGGTCATATCTGCAACCCGCAAGATTATATTCGCGAATATCTCATTGAAAATACAGGAGTTGAAAATTATGTTTCAATATAATTTTATGCAAAATGCTTTTATGATTGCTATTTTAATCTCAATTTTGTGTCCTTTAATTGGCATGTTTCTTGTGCTAAAACGTTATTCTATGATGGGTGATACTTTATCCCATGCTTCATTCGCTGGTGTAGCCGCCGGATTGATGGTTCATATGCATCCTATCTTAAGTGCATTTTGTTTAACATCTGTATTTGGCATATTGATTGAAATTTTACGAAGACATTTTAAAAATTATGCCGAATTGATTTTAGTTGTTATCTTATCGCTGTCTGTCGGAATTGCCATTACATTAATTAGTTCTGGTCTTGTACATGCAAATATCGATTCTTTTTTATTTGGCAGTATCCTAACGGTTACAAGAGAAGATTTTTATATAGTTTTGTTTTTAAGTATTCTATCGCTGTTCATCATTTCCCGGCTATACCATTCTTTAATGTTCATGATTTTTGATGAAGAAGGTGCTAAAATTTCCGGTATTAATATCAAATTCATTAATTACATTTTCGCAGTTTTGGTTGCTGCAACCATTTCGGTATCGATTCGAATCGTAGGAATTTTAGTCATTAGTTCTTTAATTGCGTTACCCATTGCAACTGCCCTACAGCTTAAAAAAGGTTTTAAAATGACATTGCTCTTCGGTGTTTTATTCAGTTTCATTGATATAATAAGTGGTATTACGATTTCCTACTGGATTAATGCTGCCCCAGGAGGAGTTATTGCGATAATGTCTGTCTTGGTTTTGGCTTTCGTATTATTTTTTCAAAATCATCATTTTCTAGGCAATATACATTTGCCAAATTTCAAAAATATGTCTAAAATAAACTGTATGATTGCAAACGAAAGAAGGGATTCTGATGGAAAAAGAAAATTTCGAATACAAAGCATTTTTAAACCAGCATGGCATAAAAAGTACCAAACAACGAAATTTACTTTTAAAACTTCTCAATCAGAGCAACGAACTATTAACGGCAGATACTCTGTATCTAAAAGTAATCCAAGAAGATAATACAATAAATTTATCGACGATTTATCGTATCTTAGATTTATTTACAAAAAAACAAATTATTCAAAAAACAAACTTTCTGGAAAATACAACAAGTGTCTTTGAGCTCAAGCGATTATCACATCAGCACCATTTGATTTGCTTACGTTGCAAAAAAATTATATATATTGATCATTGTCCTTTAGAAAGCTTTGAAAAATCATTGGAAGCAAAAACAGATTTTTTAATTTCAGATCATAAATTAGAACTTTATGGATATTGTGGTGATTGCAAAAAAAAACTACACCATGAAAATTTATAGAACAGTGATTTGAAATTGAATGTTTATCAAATAGCATTAACAAATTTTTTATCTATCTTACAACATTTGGGTGTAAAATGTTTTTATAGTGTTAAAAAAAACTTTGTAGGTAGTTGAATTTCATAGAAAGGAGGGGCAGTTTTGCCAATAGATTTTGACAAAGAACAGCAGACGTTAGCGGCAGTTCTCAAGGTGAATGCGAATATTCCAAAAGACTGGAGAAAAAGTACGCGGAAAATCCAGCAGCTTTTGTCTTGTGCAGACTGCCTGCTTTGCGAGCTCTATCCCGAGGAGATTGCCCAAATTTTTCCGGAAGAAGGCAATTGTACGATTAAGGCTCGCTGGGAAGTTATATGGATGGTTGATGCATATAAAAGCAGAAAGCTCGGTGAGATCGGCCTCTCTGAATTTCTTGCATCGTACCGGGTAAACCGGACGCTACGCCGATATCGAAGCATCCGTGAGTTTGTGCGTTTGTTGCATGAACCGCATGGATGGGGAGAGCGAATTGAAGGTCTGTTTTTTCGTCTGCTGAATATATTTCCTGCCTGAAATTTCTTTATGGTGAATTTGACAAATAGGCTGCTTTTCATTTGTATTGACTGCACATATACAAAAAAAATTGGATAGACTATACTTAGCTTATGCTTTGAAAAGAGCATAAATTAAGTGATTGATATAAGCAAAGGCGCTTGCGGAACAGTAATGTTCTGCGAGCGCTTTTTCTGTATTACGAAGGAGGAGTTCTCTTATGAAAACGCAGCGTAAAATTGGTGACTTGTATGAGCTGAATGACGAGGCTGTGGAAACGGTAAAAAAAAGTGCCTATTACAATGACGATTTGGCTCCAACGGAGACACGGCATCGAACATGGAATACGTATAACATGGCGTCCTTATGGATTGGAATGAGTATTTGTACGGCGTCGTATATGCTGCCGGCAAGTTTGGTTGCAGTCGGCTTCTCCTGGTGGCAGGCGATCTTGACGGTTACTCTGGGAAATTTAATCGTACTGGTTCCAATTATTTTAAATGCGCACGCTGGAACAAAATATGGGATTCCATTTCCGGTTTTTGCGCGTCTGGCCTTTGGTGTCAGGGGATCGAATATCGCGGCTTTAGCAAGAGCTGTTACAGGTGCTGGCTGGTTTGGGATAAACTGCTGGCTGGGAAGTGAGGCGCTGAATAGTATCTTGTCTGCGCTAAGTTCATCCTGGGCAGATTGGTCCATGAATATTGGAGCAGCTTTTTTGGCTTTTTGGGCGCTTAACGTGTATATTACGTACGAAGGACCGGAACTTATTCGTTTTATGGAATCGTGGGGATCACCCCTGCTGATTGTTCTTTGCGTGGCACTGACCGTATGGTCGGTAAGTTCGGTTTATCAGATGGGAAAAGGCTTTAGTGATATTTTCGCCAGTATGCCAATGGCAATTTCAGCAGATAAATTCTGGCCAACTTTTTTAGGCGGCTTGATGGGAAATATTTCTTTTTGGGCTACGTTAGCATTAAATATACCGGATTTCAGCCGCTATGCGAAAGATCAGTCGTCACAGATCAAAGGACAGCTGATCGGGCTGGTACCTTCGATGTTTGGTATTGCGATTGTTGGTACGGTGGTTACAGGTGCTACTTTTGTTACGACAGGTAAGCTTATTTGGGATCCGGTTCAGGTTATTGCAAATTCAGGTAATCCGTTTATGATTTTTTTTGGTGCAGTCGGCATTTTAATTGCAACGCTAACAACAAATATTGCAGCAAATGCGGTTGCTACGACGAATGATATTTCAAATTTTTCCCCGCAAAAATTACCGTTTAAAAAGGCTTCTTTGATTACAGGGGTGGCTGGTATTGCGATTATGCCATGGAAGCTCATGGCAACTGCCGGAGCTTATATTTTTGGCTGGCTTGACACATATGGAATGATTCTTGGACCATTAGCGGGTATTTTTATTGCAGATTATTATATTCATCGGAAAATGAAAGTGGATATCTTATCGCTTTATCAAAGCGGTGAATCGAGTCGCTACTGGTATACAAATGGAGTTAACTGGAAGGCTGTTCTTGTCTGGGTGGTATCTTTCATACCGGCACTGCTAGGAAAAATGATTCCGGAGATTTCTATTCTTGGCAATATTGGCTGGGTTCTTGGTTTTGTTTTAGCTTTAATCTTATATCCGCTTGTGATGAAGAGCGAGTCGGGATCATTGGTTAGTGATGAAGAAAACGAAATCATCACAGAGTTTGCCGATAAAATTATACTTGATGAAGGAAAAGCAGCAATGGGAACTGGAGAAGTTGCTGCGCCTTCGGTAAATAAGAAGTAGAAAAGCTGAATGTTTTAGAAAGGAAGAGCGTGGCAATGGAATTTATTATTAAAGGTGGAACAATTATCAATGCTGGTGAGAACTTTGTCGGTGATGTTTATATTAAAAATGGAAAAATAGAAGCTGTTGGGCAAACTATTGAACGATCCGGAGTTGAAATTGTTGAAGCAGGCGGTAAATATGTTTTGCCGGGAGCGATTGATGCGCATACGCATCTGGAATTTCCTTTTAATGGTACAACTTCGGCAGATGACTATTTTGCCGGAACACGGGCAGCGGCTTGCGGCGGAGTAACAACCGTTTTTGACTTTGTGACACAGCGCAAGGGG
>WSSedB1CaDRAFT_10000469_pt1 | contig 17520 bp, 19 predicted proteins | sample WetSurSB1Cattail_FD_9460 | JGI IMG/M metagenome (IMG submission 9460)
ATTGAAGGAGCATTGCCATGACTGTTATGCGCGATACCGTTGTTAAATCGCTGGCCAAAAACAATATTCAGGGGGATGAAGACGGATTGATACCGGAGTACGACGTTCTGGTCAATCAACTCCCCGCCTCCCTGTTAAATACATTTTCCGAAAGAATTATGGCAGCTGCGCCGCCTGACAAGAAATCAATGGTTGAGGACGGACTTGTCAGGGCAGCCTATGAATGCGGATATCATACCGGATGCGGCATCATAACGTCCGATGCTTTTAATGATGTGGTTCTCCCGATGGTAACCGAGGGGGAAAAGGATATTCTTCGGGGAGCATTTGCAGCCTTTACCGCTTGGGGATGGGCTAAATCAGGAATTGTGCAGCTCAAGCCTGGCGAAAAAATGGTTATCCGCGCCAATGATTATTATGAGGCCGACAGCGGCGGAGAGGGACTGCGCGCATATATGCTCCGAGGTTTATGCCAGGCATTCTTTGACTTAACGTATGCCGAAGCTTACCCGAATGGTATGAACACGTTTATTTGCCAACAGATAAAGGGAATTGAGGTTGGTGATCCGCACGGTGAATTTGTTGTTACCAAAAAATAGCTGCACACTATTATCGATCATCATTTTAGACGTATTGCTTACAACCGAAAATAAAATTAGCAGACAGGAGAATCGGGTTGGCAAACATAATTTCAGTTATCAGTTCAAAAGGGGGAGCCGGCAAAACTACTATTGCCCTAAACCTTGCTGTTGCATTAGCTGAAAAGGGAAGCAATACTTTGCTGGTTGATATTGATCCGCTTGGAGCAATAGGCTTGTCGCTTGCAAAAAGTGACACCGAGTGGACGGGAATTGCGGAATACATTGTTGAAAAATATCCAATAGAAGATGCCATCATTAAAACAAAGTTGCCATATCTTTCGATATTGCCAAGAGGTCGCTTGGATCCGTTGGATATCGCTCTCTATGAAGAGGTGTTTTACTCTACTAAAATACTACAGGACATTCTGAAGGCCGTTGAAGATACATTCCAATATATTATTATCGACACTCCATCCGGCTTGGGAATGGTTACCCGTTCTGCTTTAATCGAGAGCAATTTTGTGCTTATTCCTCTTCAGGCAGAACCTCTTTCTCTCAGGAGTATTTCGCAAACACTCAGGGTAATTAATCATGTCAGGGAGCATGAAAATGCAACCTTGCAGTTGCTTGGAATTTTAGCAACAATGGTACAATTGCATCAGGATACATCATTTCAGGTAATGAAAGCGGTCTGGGGTTCACTGTCCAGCGTTCTTGAAACATATATTCCAAGAGCTGATGTGTTTTCCATTGCCAGTGAAAAGGGATTACCCATTGCATTTCTGGGCGGGAAATATCCCCCTGAAGCCTTGAGATTTGAATTGCTCGCCACAGAAATTGAAAATAACATTCAAGAATTGGGTGGTATGACAGGAGAAGCCAATGAGCGAAAACAACGAGATCTCATATGATTTGTTCCAAGCGCAACAAATCTTAACGCTTCTGAAACAAAAGCCATGCCTCGTTTCAAAAGGACCTGATTCAGAAACAACAACTTCTCCTTATTCAGAGTTATCCAAGCTGGGGCTAACCAAACAAGCTTGGCCAAGTAGAACAACAGTTGCCACTGAACTTATTCCGGCAGAGCCAAAAAATGAAGATATCCCCCAAACATTTGATAGTTGGGAGAGTTGCATCACATGGTGTATGAGCTTGACGCGTGCCGAAGCAGCTTTTGTCGTAGATTCGCAGGGATTCATCATCGCCTGCCGCGGAAGGATTCCAAGTCAGGGCTTCGAAGGAGCCGGCGCGGAATTAATTTGTTCAATTGAACAATTGGAGCGGATTGCTCCGGATGCCGGAAAACTCTCCTGTGTAGATCTGGATTTTGACAAAAAAAGGCTGGTTGGTTTCGTTGCAGCTTCAGATGAAACGGCACTCTATATTGTTGGTCTTGTGGCGCCCGAGTCATTAAGCAGCCCTATCAAGCACAAAATCTTAAATCAAATCATCAGCAATTTACCAGCCATGAATTAAAGTAATGAACCCCCGTATGTTGAGCACAAGTCTTTTCCTCTCCTGAATAAATCTCACATCTTTTGTTACCAGCCAGTTGAAACGAACCCGATGCTGCCCTTAAAGGCAGCATCGTTCCTGCTGATGTACAATATCTGGAGTGACTAGACAATGATCCGGGCAAAATCGGCCACCATTTTCACCGTTGCGGGACTATAGCCTACAAAATCTCCGTCGATCTGAATCGGCTTGACACCCCGGATTTCCACCTCTTTGGCCTGGATGCGAATCAGATCATGGTTTATATCAGCACGCCCGGTAAACAGATCAAATGCCAGGCGCAAATAATCTCGACGCAAATGTTTTTTGACGCAGACAACCGTAAACTCCGCCGAAAACAGGTCGCTTTCGGGAGAAATGATAAAATTGCCGCCATAGCGTGATGCCGTACAGACCACGGCACTATGACAGGCAAGCAATCTATCCGGTGTGCGGAGATCGATCATCCCGAGATCCCAGTTCAAAGCACAGCGGATTGCGGAAAGTGCGTAGGCGCCCTGTTTTAGATGCCGTTTTGCAAAAGGCCGCACATCCCTGACAATCGCTCCGTCGATACCGATGCCTGCCATAAGCAAAAAGCGATGGCTGGCATGCTCCAGTTCCAGCATTCCCACCGGAAGAGGGCGCGTCCTGCCGGCAAGGATTCGCTCGACCCCATCTTCCACTGTGCGAATTCCGATCTCGGCAGCCAACACATTCGAAGTTCCCAACGGCAAAATCGCCACCGTCGCTCTGCTGGGTGACAATTCGTTTATAACCGCGTTGACGGTTCCGTCTCCAGCCGCGATTATGATGAGCGGTGTATCAGCGACATCACGCATGGCATGGCAATAGGCATGAACATCGCAAGGCGTTCTCACCTCGCAGAGTGCTGGCTGCAGACCGCCTTCCTGCAAGCGGTTGATAACCGAGGCAATGCGCCGTGGATCGTAACGTCCGGAAAGAGGGTTAACAAAGAGATAAGGTTTCACGAAAGAGACACCTCGAGCCATGATGTTTTCAAATGAACATGGCAGTCCTAAGGCAGAGGAGATATGAGCTGGACCACCAGCGCCATGTTTGTGCACAAATTTCCCGAAGTGTAGCCCTTACTTCAAGCCGCCGCAACCCTAGCGTGTCATAATTTATTACGCCTACGACATTAACCAGGAAAAAACACAATGACGTTTTTTGTAGAAAGTATTTGACAAGGAAGGCAAGAGCATGTAACGGCAGTAGCCCACAACAGTACTCGATTACCAAAGAAGGAGATGCAAGCATGAACAGCTGTCCCTGCGGAAGCGGCAAAGCCTATGGCGATTGTTGCGAACCGATCATAAGCGGCGCGCAACTGGCCCAAACGGCGGAGCAACTCATGAGAGCGCGCTACAGCGCCCATGTCGTTGCTCAGATGGATTTTATTTTTGAGAGCGTCCACCCTGATCATCGCAAGGGGTATGATCATAAGGGAACAAAGGAATGGGCCGAGAACAGCGAATGGCTGGGCCTGGAAATCATCGGCGCCCAAGAGGGGGGGCCGGAAGATGAAACCGGCCAAGTGGAGTTTATCGCCCATTACCGGGACGGGGGCGTCACTCATGACCATCACGAATGCGCCCTGTTCAAGCGAAAAGACGGGGTCTGGCTGTTTACCGATGGCGCCAGGGTCCGGCCCAAACCGCTCATCGTGGAAAAGATCGGGCGCAACGATCCCTGCAAATGTGGAAGCGGCATCAAGTACAAGAAGTGCTGCGGAAAATAGTCGTTATGCCCACGCTACCGGCGCCGCTGATCCTTGAGGATTGCGGCGCCGTTTTGATGCGCCGGTTTTCGCGTATTTTAGTAGAGACCTGAAGAAATTTTTAGTTCCTGCGCGGCACACACCTCCCCGCCAAGAAACATCTTTTTGTGGCAAGCTCCGCAATAAAGGCCTTCATGCACCCTTGCCCAGAGCACTCGGTTTTCGGTATCGCACCAATCGCAACTCCACACATAATAATCTTCATCTATTCTTATCTTCATAACGACCTCCCATTTTTCCAGCAGGATGTCTCTACTATAGGCCATGATTGTTACAATACAATTGTGGCCATAAAAATAGTGTGTGAAATATCACCGAAACAGCTTCCTATTAATACCCATCGGCTGATGCCCGCAAAACTTCTACATAATATTTTACAAATCGGCACATGATTGTAACATTTGTATGTTACAAGTTCATGACTCTTCACACAGACCTCGACACAACAGACCACCAAGGAGTTGCGCATGAAACGGATCCTGATCATAGAGGATGAGAAGGACCTTGCAGAATTGCTTGCATTCAATCTTGAAAAAGAGGGTTTTGCAGCCACGTGTGCCTTTGACGGCACGACGGGACTTGCTGCTGTCCGCTCCGAATCCCCCGACCTGGTTGTGCTTGACCTGATGCTGCCAGGCATCCTGGGAACCGAGGTGTGCAAGGCAATGCGCAAGGATCCGGTAACCGTGCGGATACCGGTCCTGATGGTAACCGCCAAGAGCGATGAGATCGATCGGGTAGTCGGCTTTGAGGTGGGCGCGGATGACTATATCGTGAAACCGTTTTCCATGCGCGAGTTGACCTTGCGTATCAAGGCCATACTGAGACGTTGCGAGGCAGAACAAGCGCCAACCTCTCCAATGCTGACCCTGGGTGGGATCACCATCGACACTGAACGCCACCGGGTGCTCAGCTCCGCCGAGGAAATCGATCTGACCTCCACGGAGTTCAAGCTTTTGCAGTACCTGGCCGAACGGCGCGGACGAGTCCTCAGCCGAGACCAACTGCTGCAAGATGTATGGAGCTACCATGAAGTGGGTGACACACGCACCGTTGACACACATATAACCAGATTGCGCAGCAAGTTGGGGGCACCCGGAGAACAGATCAAGACGGTTCGGGGTTTTGGTTACAAAATCGAGGAGAACTAGTCCCATGAAATTCCGCTGGAAACTGATGCTTTCGTATCTGCTGCTGATTCTGCTGCTGTCCGGCGCCTATTACATAAGCTTTGACCGGAGTGCGCAGTCTTATTTTCTGGACGAAAACCGTGAGAACCTCGTTAGCCAGGCGCGACTTGCAAAACTGCTGGCAGAACAGGAAGCCGATGCGATAGCGCCTCAGCAACTGGCGGAAAAAATCGGTGCTGCAATCAAGGCACGTGTAACACTGATTGATCGCAATGGGACCGTAACCGGCGATTCCGATCTTAGTCAGGTCCGGCTCCATCAACTGGAGAACCACCTCAAACGCCCGGAGATACAGGAGGCGCTACGAACGGGAACCGGCAGCGCCATACGCTATTCGGATACGCTCAAAATTTCCATGTTGTACACGGCGCTCGGATATGAAAGCAAAATACACAACGGTTTTATCAGGCTGGCACTGCCGTTGGAGAATTTTGCCAACGCAACCGAATCCCTGCACAGGATAACCGCCAGCGCCGTAGGCATAGCGCTTCTGGCAGCGCTTGGCTTCAGTTGGCTTCTGTCCCGGATCACGTCCAGCCCGCTCCGCGAGATGGCGGCAATCGCCGCCCGTATCGGCAAACAGGGGGGGAACAGGCGGATACCGGTTACTTCACATGACGAAATCGGTCTGTTGGCCACAGTGCTGAATGATATGGCTGAGCGGATTGATTCGCAGATGCATGGACTGGCGGCCGAGAAAACGCTACTCGACACGATTCTGCGCGGCATGGGCGAGGGGGTCATGCTTGCTTCCCGCGATGGCGTCATCACCCTTGTCAACCCGGCTTTCAGGAGCATGTTCGGAATTGGTGAGGCGGTGGAAGGAAAAAATCTGATCGAAATCTCGCGAAACCCCGATCTGCAGGCCACGTTTCATGACCTGACCGTTTCCGGAAAGGAGCTGACCCGTGAAATCCGGATCCAGCCGGGCAATGTAACGCTTCTGACCCATTGGGTACCCCTGACGATGAATGGCAATGATGATGGCGTTGTGGCGGTGTTTCACGACATAACCGACATGAAATACGTGGAAGAAATGCGACGGGATTTTGTCGCCAATGTATCCCATGAACTGCGCACTCCGGTGTCGGTGATCAAGGGGTATGCCGAAACACTCATGCTTGACGGCGTACTTACCTCTGAACCTGAACGGTCAATGCGATTCGTGGAAATCATCCATAAACATGCCGAACGGCTAACCACACTGATCAATGATATTCTGACACTCTCCTGCCTGGAAGCCAAGGAAGCGGCGCTTGAGCTCAACGCCATGGATATCGTCGGCACCATCAACAAGTCCTGCACACTGCTTAGTGCTCACGCCGCTGAAAAGAATATCCGAATCAACAATGAAGAAGTTACTGGCGACCTGCCCCGTGTACTGATCGATCAGGGGCGATTGGAGCAGGTGCTGGTTAATCTGATCGACAACGCGGTCAAGTACACTCCCGAAGGAGGCGCGGTCCGCATCCATGCCGAACGGGAAGATACAACCATCAGGATTTCCGTGCAGGATACCGGTATTGGTATCCCGGCTAAGGATTTGCCCCGCATTTTTGAACGTTTTTACCGCGTTGATGCAGGTCGCAGCCGCGACCAGGGGGGCACGGGCCTGGGGTTGGCCATCGCGAAACATATAGTCCAGCTCCATGGCGGCGAGCTAACGGTCACCAGTGTGCCGGGCAAGGGTTCAACGTTTTCATTTACGCTTCGGATTGCCAATAACAATGGCTAATGGTAGGCGCGGGCTTTAAACCCGCCTCTACTTGCAGCAAGCACATCAGGGTTTAACAAACTGTTTCCCCTCTTGTGACACATCCGTAACAATCGTGTGCTACGGTGGCAAGACGAAACACAACAAGCACATTCAAGGAGGATTTAAGAATGATTAAGAAGGCAATTGTCACAGCAGCGTTACTAACACTGTCGGTTGTATCGGCTCAGGCCGCGCCAACTCACATCGATGCCAAGATCAAGAAGTACACCCCCACCGCCGGTGTTGCAGGCAACCTCAACAGCGTCGGCTCCGACACCCTCAACAACTTGATGACCTACTGGGCTGAGGGGTTCAAAAAGAAATACCCCAACGTAAACATCCAGATCGAGGGTAAAGGCTCCGCCACCGCACCTCCGGCTCTGATCGCCAGCACATCTCAAGTCGGCCCCATGTCTCGTGAAATGAAAGCATCTGAAATAGAACAGTTTGAAAAGAAATACGGTTACAAGCCGACCAAAATCGGTGTAGCCCTGGACTCCCTGGCGATATTTGTCAATAAAGACAATCACATAAAAAGCCTGTCGTTGGATGAAGCTGATGCCATTTTCTCCAAAAACCGCAAACGTGGCCTTCCTGAAATCAAAACGTGGGGTCAACTTGGTGTGACCGGTAAACTGGCGGCAATGCCGATCAGCATCTACGGACGTAACTCGGCTTCAGGAACATATGGTTACTTCAAGGAGCATGCCCTTATGAAGGGTGACTTCAAAAATACCGTCAAGGAACAACCCGGCTCCGCTTCCGTTGTGGAAGGTGTTGCTCATGATATCAGCGCTATCGGCTATTCCGGCATCGGTTACGCCACCTCTGGCGTACGCGCCGTGCCCCTGTCCGACAAAAAGGGCGGCCCCGTGGAAGCGGCGAACTACCAGAACGTGTTGAGCGGTAAATACCCGCTGAGCCGCATGCTCTACATCTATGTAAACAAAAAACCGGGCAAGCCGTTGCCCAAAACCGTGACCGAATTCCTCAAATTCGCTCTCTCCAAGGAAGGGCAGGAAATCGTTGTCAAGGATGGCTTTGATCCGCTGACCGCAAAAATGATCGATGCCCAGCTCAAGGCGCTGAAATAGGCTCAACGGCGTTTACTTCCACCCCCTCCCTAACCCTCCCCCCGCTGGGGGAGGGGATTAAAGCCTCCACCCAGCGTGGGAAGGTTGGAGGGGGGCGCACTATACTGACGACTTCCTTAATGCGATGAAGTAGAAATAACCATGCGATCCACAACTTATGAAAACTAACTCCTCGAAAAAATCACGGCGTCACGACCGGCTGGCCGAATGGTTCATCAGAATTGGCGGCATACTGGTAATCGTAGCGGTAGTTTGGATACTGGTGATGATCGCACGGGTAGCGATGCCGCTTTTTTACCCGTCCCATGCCGATATCAGCTCTTCATGTTCTCTGCCGTCGCAGTTGAAAGACATCAAGGTTGTCGCAAGCGGGAGTGACGATTCCCGGCAGCAGGTTTTTCTGCTGGATGACAGCGGATCCTTTCATTGTATCGAAGCATCCAGCGGACGGCTCATGGAGACGATCAAGGTCCCTTCGATTCCCAAGGGAGCAACCAGGATACTGTCCACGGACCCCTTTGGAAAATCCACTTACAATCTGCTCTGGAACAATGACGCTGTCAGCTCCATTACCATTGCCTTCACCGCTTCCAGCGATACATCCGCCAAGCCTTCCGTTTCCGCGGCGCTTACCGCAAACGACGATCTTTTCTTTGACGGCCATGGTCCTGTTCAGCGGGCATTTGTCCGGAGGATTGAAGACAAGGGTGCCATGCGCGTCGATCAGTTAGCCAATGGCCATTTTGCCGTGTTGCATCGCTTGGTGGAGAAGGATCTGCTGGATAATGAATCGACAAAAATCAGCACGGCTAAAATCGAGGACAAACTGCCCGGAACCATTACAGCGGCCATTCTGGATCAGAAGGGGCACTACCTGTATGCCGGAACCGATAATGGATGGGTGCTGCGCTGGGATGTATCCGAGCCGGGCGCTCCACGGCTGATCGATACAGTTGCCGCGACCGGCGGCATCGCGGTAACCTCTCTCAATGTGGCGCTGGGCGACATTTCCCTGGCAATCGGTGATGCACACGGCGGCTATGCGGCCTGGTTTCCGGTCACCAGCGCGGGCAGCGGTCAGGACAAACTGCTGACGCGCATCCATACATTCCCGAATCACAAGGGAGCGGTGGTGATGATCGCTCCTTCGTTCCGCAACAAATCCCTGCTCTCACTTGATGCCGCCGGTGTCCTGCGCATTGATCACACAACCTCGGAACGCACGCTGGTAACCCTCCCCAAGGGTGCCTCTCCGAGCCGACAGGCAACCCTTTCCGCCCAGGGTACCGCCCTGACCGTTCTGGAAGCATCTGGCGCTGTTACGGTCTGGAATCTCGACATCCCCCATCCGGAAGTCTCGCTCGGGACGCTTTTCGGCAAGATCTGGTACGAAGGCTATGACAAACCTGAATACGTTTGGCAGTCCTCCAGCGCTACCGATGACTTCGAACCGAAGATGAGCCTGATGCCGCTGCTGTTCGGAACCATCAAGGCAACCGCTTTTGCCATGCTGTTTGCCATTCCCCTGGCGCTGTGCGGAGCTCTGTACACCAGCCAGTTCATGGCGCCGCAACTCAAATCCCGCATAAAACCGGCGGTCGAGATCATGGCGGCCATCCCCTCCGTGGTGGTCGGTTTCCTGGCAGGCCTCTGGCTGGCCCCGCTGGTGGACAAATCCCTGCTGGCCTTGTTTACTACCATGGCGATTGTACCGGCGCTGGTCTTTGTCTTTTTGATGTTCTGGAGAAAGGTTACCACTGCTTCTCCATTGGAGCGGTTGAGCCGTGGAAAAGAATTCGTCATCCTGATCCCGATCATCCTGTTCGGCGTCTACCTCTCCTGGCATCTGTCCGGCCTGGTGGAAGCTTCATTTTTCAGCGGCGACTTCAAACAGTGGCTGTACGGTTCACTGGGGGTCCGCTATGACCAACGCAATTGCATCATCATCTCCATTGCCCTCGGGTTCGCGGTCATACCGATCATCTTTACCATTGCAGAAGACGCCATCTCCAATGTCCCGCGCAACCTGACCGCCGCATCCCTGGCGCTGGGCGCCAGCAGATGGCAGACCGCCTGGAGGGTCGTGCTTCCTTCCGCGCTTCCCGGAGTCTTTTCCGCGGTGATGATCGGTTTTGGCCGGGCAATCGGGGAAACCATGATCGTCCTGATGGCAACCGGCAACACGCCGATCATGAGCTGGAGCGTTTTCAACGGTCTGCGGTCGCTCTCTGCCAACATCGCCGTCGAGATACCCGAGGCGCCCCTGGATGGCTCGCTCTACCGGGTGCTGTTTCTGTCAGCGGTGCTGTTGTTCATATTTACGTTTATTATCAACACAATAGCCGAGGCGCTGCGCCAGCGTTTCCGCAAGAAGTACGGGCGGTACTAGACATGAAAACATACCTGAAAACCGGAGAACCGTATGTGCTGCTGACCGGCGCCGGTCTCGCCGTTGTATTGATCATGACCATGACACTGATCGGAGTGGTCATGACAAATGGCCTCGGCTACTTCTGGCCCCGCGAATTGGTGCGCTACGAGCTCAATGATGGCACGGTCGCGCTGGGCGAGTTGATGGCAAGCGAGAAAAACCCCATCGACGGAACACGCCGCATCCAGATCAAGGTATCCAATCGTGATGTCTTGGGTCAGGACTTCCGCTGGATTGACGAAAAAGATATCGCTAGCCGTAGCGTGCCGAAGGATGCGGTTCTGATTGAACGCAAGGAGCATGGAAACTTTGTCGGTTTTCTGAAAAATGTCCAGGTGGAAGGCCTTGTACCCGAAACAGCAGGTGAGCCGTGGAAACAACTCTCCCTGGCCAGGCATGCCCTGTTGCCCAGGCTCGAGGCGATACAAAAGCTGAAAGACAGCATGTCGGACCTGAATTACAGCGCCGAACGCATCCGCCTGAAAATTCTTAAACTGGAATACAATGGCCGGCAGCAAAACGCAGCCGCAATCGCTGAGCTGACAACCACCAGGGAAAGCCTGATGACCCGGTTCAACACACTCAATGAGCAGGTGAATACGCTGCAGAACGACATGGGCCGCTTCAAAGCCGGATTTTCAGATGCTTCCGGTGGCGCGAAAGACGTAGCACTTACGGAAATCGTCGGGATTCAACGTCCCAATGTCATGTCGCTGTTTGAAAAAGCCGCCGCCTATGCGGGGCGCATTCGCGAACTGCTCCTGGATGATCCGCGTGAATCCAATACCGAAGGCGGGCTGTTTCCGGCCATTTTCGGAACGGTGATGATGGTGCTGCTGATGAGTGTTTTCTCGCTCCCCTTCGGCGTCATTGCGGCGGTCTATCTCCGTGAATACGCCAAGGATGGTCTATTGACCCGCATGGTGCGGATAGCGGTCAACAACCTGGCCGGCGTGCCATCAATCGTCTACGGCGTATTCGGTCTCGGCTTCTTTGTCTACGGAATCGGCGGGAGCCTCGATAAACTCTTCTTTCCGGAGCGTTTTCCCACACCGACCTTTGGTACGGGCGGCATTCTCTGGTCGAGTCTGACCCTGGCGCTGCTGACGGTTCCCGTAGTCATCATCGCCACCGAAGAAGCGCTGGCCTCTATCCCGCGCGGCATCCGGGAAGGTTCGCTGGCCTTGGGCGCGACCAAGTTCCAGACCTTGATGAAAATTCTGCTCCCCATGGCAACCCCCGGCATCATGACCGGCCTGGTCCTCTCCATGGCGCGGGCAGCGGGAGAGGTGGCGCCGCTGATGATTGTCGGCGTGGTCAAACTGGCGCCGACCCTCCCCTTTGACAGCCATTTTCCGTTTTTCCACATGGACCGAAAATTCATGCACCTGGGTTTTCACATCTATGATGTGGGTTTCCAGTCACCCAACGTGGAAGCGGCCAAACCGATGGTCTATGTCACGACCATGCTGCTGATCGCCATCGTCATCATTGCCAGCAGTGTGGCAATCCATTTACGCACAAAGATGAGAAAGCGCTACATAACCTCGAACTTCTGACAATTAGTGGCAAGGAAACGACAATGATACAAAACAGGGACGCAGCGAATGCCATCCTGGCGGTAAAGGATCTGAACCTGCATTACGGCAACAAGCAAGCGCTGAAAAGCATTACCCTTTCCATGGTCCGCAACCAGGTGACCGCCTTTATCGGCCCATCGGGCTGCGGCAAGTCCACCCTTCTGCGTTGCTTCAACCGCATGAACGACCTGGTTGACAATGTTCGCATCGAGGGAAGCATTACTTTCGAGGGTCAGGAGGTCAACACCCCTGATATGGATGTTATCTCCCTGCGCCGCCGGATAGGTATGGTTTTTCAGCAGTCCAACCCTTTTCCCAAATCGATTTACGAGAATATCGTCTACGGCCTGCGCATCGCCGGAGTCAGCGACAAAGCTGTTCTGGATGAAGCGGTGGAGCATAGCCTGAAAAACGCTGCTATCTGGGATGAGGTCAAGGATCGCCTGAATGACTCGGCCCTGGGGCTCTCCGGTGGTCAGGCGCAGCGTATCTGTATTGCACGCGCCATTGCCGTAAACCCGGATATCATCCTGATGGACGAGCCCTGTTCGGCGCTCGATCCGATCTCGACCCTGAAAATCGAGGAGTTGATTGACGAGCTAAAAGAAAAGTACACTATCATTATCGTCACTCACAACATGCAGCAGGCGGCCCGAGTGTCGGACGTAACCGCCTTCTTCTACCTGGGCGAGCTGATCGAAGTAGGCGAAACAAAATCTATTTTTACCAATCCTGAAAAAAAACAGACCGAAGATTACATCACCGGTCGTTTCGGGTAGAAATTCAGGTATAAAGGTTGAAGGCCGAAGGCTGAAGGCTGAAGGAAATTCTCTAAGAACCCGACTCAAGTTGTAAACGTCTAAAAGCCTTCAGCCTTCAGTCTATTAACCTTTTAGGGGAACATATGGAACGAGAACATATCAGTGCGTCGTTTGATCAGGAACTGGCCGCACTACGAAAAAGCATACTTGCCATGGGCGGAAAAGTTGAGCTTATGATTGCCGGATCCGTCAAGTCGCTGGCTGACCGCGATTCGGCTCTGGCTGACCGGGTCATCGCCATGGATCGCGAAGTAAACGGGCTGGAGGTTGCCATTGATGAAAAGTGTCTGCAACTGCTGGCGCTTCGCCAGCCAGCCGCCAGGGACCTGCGCTTCATCACCCTGGCGCTCAAAATCGTTACCGACCTGGAGCGGATTGGCGATCAGTGCACCAGCTTGGCCAAACGGGTCAAGGAACTCAACGAGGAGCCGCCGCTCAAGCCGTACATCGACATTCCTCGCATGTCTCACTGGACTGAAGTCATGGTAAAGGAGGCGCTGGACGCCTTTGTACAGGGAGACGTGGATCTTGCCATCAAGGTTTGTAACGACGACCAGACCGTGGATGATCTGAATGTCCAGGTTCAGCGCGAGTTGCTGACCTTCATGATTGAAGACCCCGGCACCATCACCAGGGCTATCAAGCTCAACTATATTTCGAAATACCTGGAGCGGATCGCGGACCATGCCACCAACATCGCCGAGATGGTTATCTTCATGGTAAAGGGCAAGGATATTCGTCACACAAGCCCGTAAATGGGCTGTACAGCCCCGGCAGCACATATTCCCCCCAATACAACTGCCTCACCCAGCTAACCCGGCTGTTTTTCAAAAGAAGACGGCCGGGTTTTTGAACACAACGCAAAGAGTATTCAAAAGCCCCCGGGAGACAGCAAAAAAAGGTAACCAGCCACAATTCATATTGAAATAACCTCATAAAGCCCGTATCATCCCCACACATCAAGCCCCCCCTCAAAAAAACAATCCCTCTTTCAACAACCATATTAATCGCATGGAGACCTTTATTGTGCCCAACCCACTTCCCGCATCCCCAATGGCATTATCAAAAAAACAGTATCGACAAGTCGCAAAGGCAATTGAATATTGGCATCAAACCGGGATGATTGATCAGGAAACGACAGACAAACTCAGCGGATCGATCACTGCTGTTCCCTTTGACTGGAAGCGACTGGCGAGGTATTCCTTCATCAGTGCCATATGCTGTATTGTAATTGCTGTCGGCGCAACCCTGGCCGATGAGGCTCTGCTGGAACTGCTTGAACATATTTTCAACTCTCCCCCCATCGTCAAAACGCTTTTCTTTACCGTAATTGCCGCTGCTATCTTTCGTTTCGGGCTCAATCGCCGAAAACGTTTTCCGCACAAGACATACAGCAACGAGGCCATCTTTTTCATCGGCGTTCTTGCTGTTGCCGCGGCCATCGGTTTTTGCGGAGTGGCGTTTGATACGGGATCGGAGCACTACTCCATCTTGTTCCTGCTGGCAACGCTCCTTTACCTGCTGCTTGGCCTCTGGTTCCCCTCCAAACAGGTCTGGGTCTTTGGGCTTTTGTCGCTGGGTGCCTGGATGGGGACGGAAACCGGCTATGTTTCCGGTGGAGGCATGTATTTCCTGGGAATGAACTATCCATTGAGATTCGTGCTCTTCGGCGCCGCATTGACCGGGCTGGGAATGTGGGGCTGGCATATTCTTGAAAAAGAGTCTGCTGTGAACCACCCGTCGGGCAGTTTTCTTCAGCGGGTGATTCTTTTTTCTCCACAAACAAAAGTCATGGGGTTATTGAACCTGTTCATTGCGCTTTGGATTATGTCGATTTTCGGAAATTACAGCGACATGGAGATATGGCACGAAATACCGCAGTACGAACTTCTGCACTGGTCACTTCTTTTTGGAGCAACGGCAATTGCCGCCGTCTGGTACGGCTTGCGAAATGATGACTCTGTCTGCCGGGGCTTTGGCCTGACCTTTTTCCTTATCAATCTTTATACGCGTTTTTTCGAGTACTCCTGGAACACCATGCACAAGACAATCATCTTTGCGCTACTCGCGGCAAGCTTCTGGTATCTGGGCACCAAAGCCGAGAAAATCTGGCGCTTTGGTGAAAATCGCGGAATGCGGGATGAACGTTCATAGATGACGCGGCGGGTGATGTGGCCGGAGAAACCGCGTCGGTGCTCGGCAAGGAAGGTGGAATCGTGGCCATGGTTGTTTTAGCGGTTCTGGCGGCGATCATGGCTGTGGTCATCGGCACCGGTGTTTATCTGGTCTACGAGGCTCCCGTCATTCTGTCCGAAGCGGCCTTTGAGTTTATCCCCCGGACGTCACCCGCATTTCCGAATTATTTTTACATCTTTAAGTTACGAACACCTTCCGCTGAGTTTGATTGTTTTGGCAGGGACAATCCGATACGAGTCTTAAAGAGGAGTCAGTGAATTTTGAAGAAAATACACATCATATTGAAGGCATGCCTTATGCTACTCTTGTTGTGCAACGCCACCTTTGCGCAAAGCGGTACGCCGACCATCCGTGAAAAGCATAATATCGTCATCGATGGAATCGAAGAAACCTGGCAACTCGAATGGTCGGGCGCTACGAGCCCCGTATGCGAACCGGAAGGCGCGGATTGGATCACCTGCCCCTGCACCGGCTTTGCATTCGGAGAAAGCGGAGATCTCTATCTCGTAAGAAAGAGAACCGGGCACAGGGATGAGCGGCTTTCTCTTACTCAACTCTTCTCATACGCCGATGAGACTCCCTCCGGTCAGGCCGTCCTACGCCGGTGGGATGTTCTGGATGAAGATCACGACCTTTATGACAAGACCGGACTTGCCGAACGCGTGCGAAAACGAAAAATTGCACGGGTAATGGACTTCGCGGACTATGACCATGATGGGAGATCGACCGAATTCATACTACAGATAGGAACACTTCCCTGCGGTAAACAAATGAGTGTTGTTGTGGGGATATCCAGAAGCAATCCGCATCTGCATGCGTTTACCAGTACCGGACATCCGCAGCAGCCCTTGATCATGCAAGCCCATCAATGGGAATCATTACGCACAGCCAACGGCCCTGTTAAAACAGTAGGTTGGCAGTGTGGCGATCATGGCGGCGAAGAGGAATATGAACTGGAACTGAATGCGCGAAACGGCAAAATATTCGCCACACAGCGGACATATACATGCCCGGAAACCGGACGGGGCAAGCTGATCGGACAGGAGGATTATTAATGAGAGTTGGATGAGGGCGCAGAGGACAAGCCGTGCATCGTCACGTTTGAGCCAACCGAAAAAGGCATCAATGTGACTGACAATGACGGCGCCTGCAGTTCTTACTGCGGTGCCAGAGCAGGCTTCACCGGTCTGTATTTCAAACGTTACGTGAAACAACTCTTTCAAGTTTCGGCTTTAGGCTTACGCCGGACGCATAAAACACGGCATTTCGTCGATGCAAACAGTGGACGCAAAACATGATCAAACCAGATATTCGACAAGAAATCATGCGTCGGCTTGACGCAACTGAACGCGAACACGGCGTGAAAGTTGTGCTTGCCGTGGAATCGGGCAGCCGGGCATGGGGTTTTGCTTCCCCCAACAGCGATTATGACGTGCGCTTTGTGTATGTGCGTCCCAAAGAGTGGTATCTGTCCGTGGACCTGGAGAGCAAGCGTGATGTCATCGAATACGAAATCACCGATGATATCGATTTAAACGGCTGGGACGTGCGCAAGGCATTGCAGCTCTTCCGCAACTCAAACCCGGCATTTGTTGAGTGGATCACCTCACCCATCACCTACATCGATAATGGCGGTTTCGCTCAGGCGTGCAGAGGTCTGTTGGGCTCGATCTACTCGCCCGAAAAGGGGATCTACCATTACCGCAGCATGGCGAAGACGAACTATCGCGGCTACTTGAGGGGTGATCCGGTTCCGCTCAAGAAGTACTTCTACGTCCTGCGCCCGCTTTTGGCGGTCAGATGGCTGGAGCAATACGGACAGGCCGCGCCGATTGAGTTTGGCAAACTGCTGGCAGTGCTGGACGACTCAGAGATACTCGCCGACATTTATTCCCTTTTGGAACGGAAAAAAGTTGCTCGGGAAAAAGAACTCGGACCACCTATCGGAAGCCTGAACCGGTTTATTGAAGCCGAACTTGAACGGCTGGAAGGGTACGCCCCGGCTGTGTCGCCAGTAAGGGGAGGAATCGAGTTGTTGAATGGTGTGTTCCGCTCGGCTATTGAAAATACATACTGACAGGATTCGCTATCTGTCCGCCTCCGTGCCTTCCCTTGACTAATGCCCTCGTTTATGCGAAAAAATTTAAGTATTTTCATTGTGCTATGAACAAATTTCGGGATGCAATCGGGAGGATGGATGGACGAGCAACAGACGACCCTTGACGGATTTACGGAAAGTTCCGCCCCCCCGGTAAAACTGGTGGGCCGAAAGCCGAAAGCCCCCTCAGTCCCCCGCCCCAGCGCCGCCGACGAAGCCCAAATCATCTCCTACCGCCATCTTGACCGCCGCAAGAACAACCCCGAAGTGGGCGTGGTCAACACTTCCACCGCCCCTGATTCCCACAAGACCGTCTGGAACTACGATCCTCACCTGGACCCGGCCCTGCAGTTCGACAGCAGCCGCGGTCCAGGTAACTTCCTAGTACCTTGGAACATCTAAAACCAAACCCCCTCCGTCCCCCCTTGTCAGGGGGGAAGCCTTTAAGTCTCCCCTGATAAGGGGAGATTTAGAGGGG
>WSSedB1CaDRAFT_10000470_pt1 | contig 17518 bp, 11 predicted proteins | sample WetSurSB1Cattail_FD_9460 | JGI IMG/M metagenome (IMG submission 9460)
TCCCTGATCGCCAGATATGATGGCTGGCCAGAAAAAATGTTCACTTCTCTGCCGAGCCGGCTAGGAGAATGAGCGTCAGAATTGGACACCAAGGTAAAGTTATCAAGCGACGAAACCCGGAAATTCATTTCGGGGTCGGACGACAGTCCCGTCTCAAGAGCAAGGACGTGGTCTGTCAGATCCTCAAAACATTCTTCCATCGAATCAAAGCCGGATTTGGATCCCAAGACTGAGAACCAGGGGGTCCAAATATGGGCCGGCACAGCGAAAGACAATTCCGAAACGTCCAGAGCCAGTTCGAGTAAGTCCCGAGAATCCACCCCAAGTATTGGTCTGCCATCCGAGTTCAGATTTCCTCTGGCTCCAAGTTTTTGACAGAATCTGTCCATTGTATTCAGATCGGGCATAAAGATAAGATTATGGACCTTTCTCACCTTACCTTTTTTTTTATAAATCGAGCTGATTTCGACATTTAGGATAAAACGAACATCTTCTGGCCTGAAATCAATAGAATCAATCAGGGGGATTGGAATTGAATCCGCCTTTAACGCGAACAATCCTGGTTCACACTCCTCCAGATTGTCGTGTAACTCTCTGCGCCATTCGGGATGGGTAAAATCCCCGGTAGCCACAACCTTGATGCCTTTTACCGCAGCCCACTGCGACAGACCTCTCAAGTCGCAATCTTTGGAGGTTGCGCGCGAATATCTTGAATGCACGTGAAGATCAGAGAAATATATCATGAATGTTCCTTAGTTTTTTCAGGCTGTTACCAGCATAGCGCCTTTGCCTGTCAAATTACTGTTAAAAATCAATAGCATAACAATATGGGTCAAATTATCTTGACTTTTTTGGATCAGAATTCTAAAAATTATTGTTATCTATGGAGTTAGACACAAAACTATTTCTAGAAAATTCGCCTGTTTTTTGATCCGGAGGAAACTGTCGACCTTTTCGATCCAAACGCGTTTCCATTACATGGTTAGTCGGAATCCCGAAAAAAGGCTCGACCAGTGTTGTTTCAGGAAAGGCTTTTGTCAAGTTCCTTAATTTGTTTAGGGGCCGAAAAAGCTTTTTACGTTTTAGCCGGGAAACACAATCAAGTTTATTGATGAATCCGGTGTGATTGTTCAAGAAGGTATTTCAGGAACTGTTGTTCGTGATGAGGAAGAGGAGATTGCAATAATGAACAAGTCTGATCTCGTAAAGGCTTTAGCCAAAGAGACGGATCTCCCGATGAGGAAATCCGAAGAAATTGTAGACATGGTTTTCAACACCATGTCAGACGCTTTGGAACGTGGTGACAGAATCGAGATTAGAGGATTCGGCTCATTTGTTGTCAAGGAATATAAGGGATATACGGGAAGAAATCCGAAGACCGGCGAGCAAATTGTGGTTCAAAACAAGAGCCTACCATTCTTTAAGGCCGGCAAGGAACTCAAGGAAAATATCAACAAGTGATATTATTGGCAAAAAGCCTGTAACTCTGATAATAGGGGGAAAGGGGCCAACGACGCAGCAAGAAGGTTCCTTTTGAAATTAACCAGGAAAATCTTGAGACAACGTGAGTCTATTTGCATCAGCCCATTCCAGATACTCACGTTATTGTTTATCATCTTTACACTCATAGTTGGAGTTACTGAATCTTCAGCCTGGACAACCGAACATGGTACAGGTCCTGGGGGGTATGTATTTCCGCCCAATCTGGTCAAGGAGGGGATTTCCTTTGCCAACAGCCGAATTCCCATAGAACGGCCCGGAGTACACGAGCGGATCATAGACCAACTCAATTATCTTCTAATGGACAGGCGAGCTTCCTTAGGGGAATGGTTTAATCGTTTTGTCCTTTATGGGCCCACACTTGTGGAGGGTCTAAAGAAGAACAATGTTCCATCCGATTTTGTCTACCTGTCCATGCTTCTCAGTGAGTTGGATCCGGACCATAAGACTAGATCAGGCGGACTTGGCTGGTGGGCTCTTGGACCTTCCAGGGACAGTTCTGCTAAAGATAATGTTCCCTGGTTATCTACCCCTTACTGGGACGATAGACGTGATCCCGAGGTATCTACTCAGATTGCGTCTCAAATGTTCCAGAACCTACATAACAAGAACCCAAAGCTCGATTGGCTGCTGCTGATCGCAGGCTTCATCGACGGAAACGGCAAACTGGAGCCAATCCTCAAAAAATCTCCCGGGTTTGGTTTTTGGGATATAGTCACTCCTCCCACCTCGGATTCCCTGATCCCCAGGCTGGTCGCCCTCAAAATTATCCATCGTTACAAAAGCTTCTACTGTGTAACCGTTACACAAGAAAAACCCCTCGCATTTGACAATCTAGGTCGAGTGAAGTTGGTCAAAGATTTGCCTCTGAGTAGCCTAGCCAAATGGACTGGCCGAATTCCAAGGGACATATGGGGATTAAACCCCGGGGTAGACATAATGAGCGGTCTGTTGCCCAAAGCAGACAAACGAGCGCCCGATGGATTTCCCCTTAGGGTTCCATCAGGGACTGGTCCTAAAATAAAAAATCTGCTTGAATCTGAAGGGTATCTGCTGAAGTAGTTTTACTTCCACAGAATAGAATTTATTCCCGGAGTTTCGATATGTCTCCAACAGGCAGGCCCAATTCTCTAGCCAACAAAACCCTCCTCAACAGGCGACGAGAGCTTAACATCGGAAAATCATGAATAATTTCAATCTCAAGACACGGGATATCTGCGCGCATATTTGCTTTCACAAATTTCACGATTTCATCCAAAAAATCCGGAGATGGCAAGTGAGAATTCTTCAATTTCAAAAACGCCTTGAAACATGGTTCGGAGCCGAAAGACTTCTTAGAAATGACTCCGGCTTCCCGGATTTCTGGATGTCGTAACAGAGTTCGCTCTATTTCAGGCGCGCCAGTCAGCAACTGTCCTATTTTTGTGAGGTGGTCTACCCGACCGAAGTAATAATAATAGCCGTCTTCATCCTTTAGAGCGAGGTCGCCTGTCAAGAACCATCCGTCACGGTATCGGCCACAAGCGTCAAAGCTATCCGGGGCAATATCCAGGGCAAGGCTCGGGAAATCAGGCTTTAGAGCTAGCTGCCCCAAAGTCAACATTGAAAGTGTCTCGCCCTGATCGTCGAGAATTGCAACCTGGACTCCTGGAACAGGTTTACCAATGGATCCGATTTTGATCTGTTCCGAAGGAAAATTCGCGAGACAAATCATGCCCGCTTCATCCATCATCCAAACTTCATGAGGATATCTGTTAAATTTTTCCCTTACCCATTGAAACAGCTCCGCTGTCAAGGGCTCACCCGCTGTCAGAACATGTTTGAGTCCTGAAAAGTCGTAGCCTTTCAGCAAATCGTCGCCGCCCGATTTCAAACTTTTCAGTTTCAGGCTGTCCGTGAACCATACCGACACACCTAATCGTTCCAGGGTCCAGTACCAGGTAGACGCGGCGAATGAATCACCTTGAATCACAGTGGCGCACCCACACAGTAACGGCGCAAAGATTCCATATATGACACCAGCCACGGCTCCGGGGTCCGCGTCAGTCCACAGCACACTATCCGGGCCGAGATCAAGAGCGAATTTTCCGGTAACGTACGCGCCGAGCATGTCCCTGTGGGCGTGAGTTACCTGTCGAAGCTCGCTACACGAATCCCAGACAAGGGTGTGATACAGGGGCTCATCTATTGGTACACTAAGGTTGTCAAACGTCGGAGACATACCCGACAAAACATTTCGCACGTATGTTCCTGAGCCTTTTGATTCGATATCTGGTTCACCGGCGACAAAAGTGGTTTCTACCCCAACCAGATCCTCATCCAGGAAGCGGTCTTCCAGATCGACGTGTATCAGAATGGCCTTGGGTCTCAGCAGACTGATTGCGGAATGCAATCCCTCGATAGTGACGTTGGAACCAAGATTACAAAATCCCGCCCCCACGCGCGCGCACGCGAGCGCTGCGAGGTGCGCTTCTGTACATGGCTTGGAACAAATTAGAAGAGTGTCTCCACGTTGGAATCCTTCACGAACAAGGAGATTGGCCATTCGAGATGACTCAATCTTCAACTCCGCGTACGATAGGCGCTGAACTTCGCCGGCATGTTCGAATATTAGGGCTGTTCTATCCGCAGAACCGGGATCAGCAGCCCATCGGTCGACTGATTCCGAGACAATGTTTGAAAAGCCTGAGTCATAGCCTGGAAATAAATCTTCAGCATAGGACCAGGAAAAGCCCCTATAAACCTCGAAATAAGACTTCAGGTTAGCTTGTGGATTTTCAGGCTTCAGCCTTGTCTTGATCATTTTCTTACTAAATAGTTTCCTGGAAGTGACAGTGTTCAAAAGAGTTAACAAGGTTGCGCCGCCCGATTTCCGGCGTTCAAAGGACCACACCGGACCCGTTTCATCATTATATATTTGTGAAAGTTCGATTTACGTCAACAAGGCAAATCGACACAAAACACTAATAGATCCATACTCGATGTTTTCGGTGAGTTTGCCGTAGCTTCTGCAGCATTTCTTCCGCTCTTCTGGTTGATCGAACAGGTATCCTGTCCCGTCTTCCTCTAAACGCCAGCATATCAAGAACTTCCCTGATTGAAGCCGCCAGGGCTCTACTATCGTAACCACCCTCTAGGGAAAACAATAAAGGAGCGCCATTGCCGGCGTCTGACATTTGAAGAATAATTTGTGTCAGATCGCGATAGGCCTTTTCAGTCAATCTTGTCCTTCCCAAAGGATCTCTTTCATGAGCGTCAAAGCCGGCAGCCACCATTATGAATTGAGGTTTGAACTTCCTGACAATAGGGTTTAGAGCATTTCGATAAACATGAACTATGTCGTCATCACCAAGTTCTTTTGGAACAGGCACATTTACAGTGTAACCTGCGCCTGAATCAGCGCCGGTTTCGTCCCAATCTCCCGTATTTGGGTACCATCCCATGTAATGCGTGGAGAAATACAGCACTTTACGATCATTGTAGAACAGTTCCTGTAGAGCGTTTCCGTGGTGGATGTCCCAATCAATGATAAGGATCCGATCCAGCCCGTACCGTTCAATCGCGTATTTTGCAGCGATTCCCAGGTTGTTAAATACGCAGAAACCTCCGGCCCTGTCATGCAACGCATGATGTCCAGGGGGCCTCACCAACGAAAAACACACTCGCAATTCTTCGGCCATGAGCGCGTCTACGGCGGTAACGCAAGCCCCCGCGGCCAACCATGCCGCCAGATATGACTTGGCGCTCACAAAAGTGTCGGACGACAAAGGTGTGAAATCTTTCTCCGCTGTGCTCATTATCAAATCAATGTAGGAAGGAGAGTGAGCGAGTTGAAGCTGTTCCAGAGTAGCAAGTCTGGGTTCCATCTCAACCAGGCGATCCGTAAACTCCTTATCCAGCATTCTATAGACACTTCGCAAACGGCTAGGACTCTCTGGATGCACAAGTCCGGGCTTATGATCCAAATACCTTGCGTCACGAATTACACCGACTTTTTGAGCCAATGGGCCTGAGCCTCTGTACGTAGAAAGATAAATGTTCCCTGTATAAAATTTAGCGCTATTTCTGGGAATTTGGCAAGTGTTTTGGTTTCCCCTTTGGAAGAAGACCGTTTGGGCCTATCCGACTCTCACACAGGAAAGGCGGATAGGCCTGCAGTTGCCCTTACTAACACGAAAACAAATTAGATCGTAACTCGGTCACGAACCAACTGACCCACAATAGTCGGATCAGCAAGTGTGGTGGTGTCACCAAGCTCTTCGACGCTGCCCGCCGCTATCTTCTTCAGCAGACGCCGCATAATTTTCCCGCTTCTGGTCTTTGGCAAACCATCGGCCCATTGTATGGCGTCTGGTGACGCAATTGGCCCGATCTGCGTTCGTACCAGTTTTATCAGTTCTTTTTTCAACTCGTCGTTCTTTTCTACGCCCGTGTTTACAGTGACGAACGCATATATTCCCTGGCCCTTGATATCGTGCGGAAAGCCAACGACAGCGGCCTCGGCGACCTTCGGATGAAGAACCAGAGCCGACTCCACCTCTGCAGTCCCGAGCCTGTGGCCCGATACGTTCAGCACGTCATCTATACGACCTGTAATCCAGTAGAACCCATCTTCGTCTTTCTTCGCTCCGTCACCTGTAAAATACAGACCCGGCATGCGGCTAAAGTACGTATCGATAAAGCGGTCATGATCACCATAGACTGTACGAGCCATGCCTGGCCAAGGTCTTTTGATGAACAGAGCCCCTTCCTGATTGGGAACCTTAACCTCTTCTCCGGTCTCTGGATCCAGAATCACCGGTTCTACCCCAAAGAATGGGAACGAACAGGACCCTGGCTTGATCGGCCCAACACCAGGCAGCGGGGTCATCATGTGACCGCCAGTTTCGGTCTGCCACCACGTATCTACAATCGGGCACCAATCGCGGCCGACGTTATGGAAATACCATCTCCAAGCCTCCGGGTTGATAGGCTCGCCAACAGTGCCGAGTAGTTTTAATGAAGAAACGTCATGTTTCTTAACGTGAGACTCTCCCTCTTTGGCGAGCGAACGAATTACCGTAGGAGCTGTATAAAACTTATCTACCTTTCTCTTCGCGACGATTTCCCAGTAACGGTCAAAGCCGGGATAAGTCGGGATGCCTTCAAACATGACGCTGGTATACCCATCAATCAACGGTCCATAAACAATGTAGGTGTGACCGGTAATCCAGCCGATGTCAGCCGTGCACCAAAATGTCTCGTTTGGTTTGATATCAAAGGTAAGTTTGCACGTCATTGCGGCATAAAGCAGATAGCCGGCGTGCGTGTGGAGGACACCTTTCGGTTTACCCGTGCTTCCGCTTGTGTAAAGGATAAACAGGGGGTCTTCAGCATCCATGGATTCAGGTTTAACATACGAGGGTAGTCCAGGGGCGGAAATCGCTTCGTGCCACCAAACTTCCTTCTTTGGATCCAGTTTAAGATCCAGACCACATCTATTAAAAACTATAACCTTCTCTATTCCGGGACATTGCAATAAGGCTTCATCAACAGTTTTTTTCAACTGAAGGACTTTTCCGCCGCGATATCCGCCATCACATGTGATAACAACTTTCGCGCCGCAGTCATGAATACGACTGGCAATTGATTCTGCGCTGAAACCTCCGAAAATGACACAATGTACCGCCCCTATCCTTGCGCAGGCCAGCATGGCTACGGACAATTCTACGATCATGGGGAGATAGATGATGACCCGATCGCCCTTTTTTACTCCATTAGCGAGGAGAGCGGCGGAAAATTTGTTTACGTCCTTGTACAGGTCGAGGTACGTAACGGTTCTTGATTCTTCGGGGTTATCACCTTCCCAGTAATAGGCTACCCTGTTTTTCAGCGCATCGACATGCCGGTCCAGGGCATTATAACTAGCGTTGAGTTTCCCGCCTGCAAACCATTCAATGTTCGCTTTGTGGAAATCGTAATTGAGGACGGAATCCCACTCTTTGTCCCAGGTGAGATATTCCCTCGCCTGCTCGGCCCAAAAGTTGTCCACGTCGTCAAGTGACCTTCTGTACATATCATTGTACTGATCCATCCCCTTAACGTAGGCCACCTCTTTGTACCCCTCAAGATGGACGTCATACCACTTTGGGGCGTTCTCCATGATCAAATCCTCCTTTTTCAGGTTAATCCTAGGTAGAGACTAGACAAACTTACTCCCCGTAATTCCCCTAAGGTTATCGTTTTCCCCCTTTCGTTAAATTTATAAAGAGCTTTTCTGGATCGCTACCTACCAAGCCACATATACAAAACGTTGGCCAAAGGCCAAAAAAACATTAATTATTCGCAGCTAAGAAAGATATGCATGAAGCGCCGATAACCAAGCTGAAGGCTACCGGAGGACCTGATTTTCCCCGAGCCACCTGGAACTACTCAGCGAATCTTATTGTCACGAAACCCTATTTCGGTCACGTATCTTATACGGACGGGATTGATGATTTGTCTGAAGTTGATATATATAGTCTCTTGTTACAATGGGTAGGCCGGTATTGTCAAGCATGTTAAGCCCCATTAGATCCTGAGCTACATGCCTCATAACGATTTCAAACACTTAACTGCCAAGCAGACTTTATGATCGAAAATTTGCCAGCATATGCGGTACCACCTAAAATAGCCGTCCACTTCCTCGAGAGGTTCTCCCCGTTCAAGGAACTTGACTCAGTTTCCATCGAAGAACTGGCTAAAGAAGTTGAAGTTGAATTCTATCCCAAGGGGGCGGTAATTTTCAGGCAGCATCTAACTGAAGTCACACATCTTCATGTCATTCACAAGGGAAGCGTGCAGGTTTTTGTTCGCAGTGAGAGCGAAACTCTGACATTGAAAAATTTGGGCGGTGAAGGAGAAACGCTTGGCGCCTCCTGGCTAATTTCACATGAAAAACCGGATGTGACCGTAGAAGCTTTGGAGGACACTTTCTGCTTCCTGATACCGAAAGCGATTTTCCTAAAGTTTCTTTCAGAACAACTTGCTTTCGGGCTCTTTTTTCGTGATGAATTTCAGCGCGATCGAATTTCTCATGCCTATTCTGAGACGCGGCTTGAAGGCATGCGGTCCATCGGCATGAAGCGTTACGATTATTTCACCACCAGGGTTTCTGATATAATTCGTCCCAATTTTAATTTTGTAAATTCTAGTTCCACAATTCAGGAAGCCGCTCGAACCATGGCCAAGTTAAGGATAGGATCGTTATTGGTCAGAGATAGTTCTACGAATATTCTTGGAATTATTACCAAAAAAGACTTGCGTACCAGGGTTGTTGCGGTTGGCCTGGATTATAACCGCCCAGTATCTGAGGTGATGTCCACGCCAGTCCTGACAATTCCTGTTCAGGCGAGGTTATTTGAAGCCACCCTGCGAATGGTCAGAAGACAGATCAGTCACCTCCCGGCTGTAAAAGGCTCCCAAGTTGTGGGGATCATCACGACTCACGATATCATGGTTCATCAGGCGGCGTCCCCTGTCATCCTGTTCAGGGAAATAAAATCAAGGCAAACTGCTGATTCCATGAACGAATTATCACGCAAAATTCCTGGGGTTGTTCGAAACTTGATCGAAGAAGGAGCAAAAGCCAGCCATTGCACAAATATTATCAGCCTGTTTCACGACCGGATATTTGTCAGGGCTCTGAAGTTGTTTTCTGAGTCTCCTCGTTCGGTTCGGCCTTTTTTTATGTTGCTGGGAAAGGCTGCGAGGATGGAACAGACTCTGCTTCCAACCTACGATTATGCGGTCATCTATCAAAACGGAAGTGAAAAAGATAACGACAACACATCAGAAAATCTTCTTGAAAAAAGAACCTTACAACTTAATAACTTCTTTGAGAGTTGTTTTGGTGACAACCTGATTTTAAAAACCTCAGGGGCAAATCCGAGGTGGCGCAAACCCCTGGGAGTTTGGTCTACCTATGTGGAGGAGTGGATATCAAATCCAATTCCTCCAGAAATAGCTGTTGCAAAAAAGTTTCTTGATATGCGCGCGGTAACGGGCGAAAACGAGACGACGCTATCACTGAAGCGTTTGTTTTTTAGAAGAATTTCGTCTAGCAGGAGTTTTATGAAAAGTCTCGCTGAGGATTTCTTAAGCTTAAAACCTCCCGTGTCATTTTTGGGGAAGGCGATAGTGGAAGAGAACGGGGAACAAACACAAGGCCTTGATTTGGAAAACCGCGTTGGCAGTCCGTTCTCGGATTTCGCCAGATTGATGTGCTTCAAAATCGCAATTGAGTCAAACAACACTCTAGAGCGATTCAAGGCGCTGTATGATTCGGGAGCTATAAGTCATAGTATTTATTCCGAGGCTACAGAATTCTACGAATTTCAAACTCAGCTTGTGCTAATAAATCAGTTGAAAGGCCTGGACGCCAACTTGACGCCTTCATTTGTTGTTGATCCATCAAATTTGTCTGAACTGGAGAAGAGAACGTTAAAAGAAACTTTTTCACTGCTTTCACAGCTCCAGGTTTTAGTTAAAAGAAAATTCCCCTGAAACGGCTGTACGAATCCTTGGTTTGAACCGAATTTAATTTTTGAAAGGGACGATTCATGCCGCAAAAGAACGATTCGCACAAGGCAGATCCGGAAGCGGTTCTGGAATTTCTCAAAGTCGTTAGGCCATTCAATGAACTGGAAGAAGAAATTCTCCAGAGAATATCGAGAAGAATGCGCCAGGATTTTTTTGAAGTCGGCTCTCTCATACTGGAACAAAACGTATCCGAACTTTCAAGCCTCTTTCTAATCCAAAAAGGGGCCGTGAAGATAAGCCTGATTGATTCGGACAATGAATCAATTCTCCAGGACATCAGGGGAGAGGGTGGTCATTTTGGGGCCTTGTCCATTATCCGGGGTGTCAAGTCTCTTTTCAGCGTCGAAGCAATCGAGGACACGTTCTGCTATCTTCTGGAAAAGGAGATATTTCTCGACCTTCTCAAGAAAAGTCCGTCGTTTGCGGGACATTTGTGGGAAAAATTCTCTAGCGGTCTAGTGGACAGCGCTTATGAAGCATTGCGAAGCCATCAGCTTGAGCCAAGATCAGAGGAAGGATTAAGGCTTTTTTCTTCCACGGTAAAAGACATAATAAATCGCCCATTAGAAGTGGTATCAGGGTCCGATACCATTAGGTTCGCAGCAGAGCGTATGACTGAACGAGGAGTGGGCTCTGTTTTGGTCTCCGACGACAAAAACGAAATTGTAGGAATCGTGACGGACAATGATCTCAGGACAAAGGTGGTTTCCAATGGTTTAAGTTCCGAAGCGCCTGTTTTCCAGGCCATGTCGTCTCCAGTGAAATCCATGGCTGCTGATACTCTGTGCTTTGACGCTCTGATAATGATGATGAATATGGAAACACATCACCTTGCGGTTACTGATGGAAAACAGATCGTTGGCGTGGTGTCCTCACATGACATAATGGTGGATCAGGGAGTGTCCCCAATATCGCTTTATCGGGAAATAGTTTCCCAAAACGAGATCAGGGGTCTTTATCCCCTGTCCGAAGCAACACCCCTGATAGTTAGAAAACTGATAACAGAGGGCGCCAAAGCCAATGATGTGGCAAAGATGATCACGGCCCTCAATGACCATATAGTGAATAGAGTTCTCGTTCTTCTCGAAAGAGAACTTGGCTCTCCTCCCTATCCATACTGCTGGATGCTGATGGGGAGTGAGGGTAGGCAGGAACAAACTTTTAAGACAGATCAGGATAACGCGCTCATATACGAGACCCCACCGGAAGATTGGGACCATGTAAAAGAAGGAAAATTGTATTTCAGGCGCTTCGGCAATCTCGCAATACAGCATCTTGAAGCCTGTGGCTACCCGTTGTGCAAAGGTGAGATAATGGCTTCCAACCCCAAATGGCGAAAGCCATTCTCTGTCTGGAGGAACTATTTTGACAGGTGGATGAGCGCGCCGGAACCTCAGGCTGTTTTGCACGCGACGATATTTTTTGATTTCAGGTCAGGGCATGGAAAGGTCGATCTACCTGAGAAGCTGAGAGATTATATCGCCATTCAGGCCCCAAACCGCGGTCTCTTCCTGATGCATCTAGCCAGAGACTGCATGTCTACTCAAACTCCTTTGTCGATTTTCAGGAATTTTCTTGTTGAGAAGGATGGTGAACACAAAGATCGGCTTGACATAAAAACCCGCGGCTTGACTCCTTTTGTAGATTTTGCGCGTATCATGGCTTTGCGTTACGGTCTGAGAGAAACTAACACCCTGGAAAGATTGACTGTCCTCGGCGAAGGGGGGTTCATCCCAGGAGAGTTGTACACAGAGGCCAGGGAGGCCTATGAATTTCAAACACAGATCCGTTTGGTGCACCAACTTCGTATGCTTGAATCCGGCCAACAACCGGACAACTATATTGATCCAGCGGAGTTGACAGATGTAGAGAAACAAACTTTGAAGGAAGCGTTCGGAGCGATCGGCAGGATGCAGGGATATGTGAAAACGGAGTTCAGGGTCCTAGAATAATTTTGCAAGAAACATTATTGGCGTATGATGAAGAGCATGTGAAATGTCGTGTTCCTGATCCGCTTTTCTAGGTCAGGAGTGACCGATGGGAACCACAATTTGAACCGGTGGCTAAAATGGCTTGGACTGTTTAGGCACGAGACCCTCAAAAAAAATCGTCAGTTCTTTTTTGATTTCAACCGAAACCAACCGATTGAGAAGTATGACTTCGTGGTTTTTGACACCGAACTGACCGGACTAAAACCTCGTTCGGATGAAATTGTCTCGATTGGCGCGGTAAAAGTCCAGAATTTAAGGGTTGCAATCGGCAAGAATTTCTTTTGTTACGCGAAGCCGAGCAAACCTCTGCCCAAAGACAGCACATTAATTCACAGAATTACGCCCAGCCAGATAGATGACGCCAGGTCACTTCAGGAGTCTTTATCCGACTTTGTTGATTTTCTCTATGGAACGGTAGTCGTGGGACATTTTGTAAACATTGATATTAATTTCCTGAATCGAGCCACCAGAACAGCGCTAGGCGGAATAATAAAAAATCCCTTGATTGATACAATGAAAGTGGCCCGGTTTTATGAAGACTTTAGGCGGCGCAATTATTATGAAGATGCAACGTCCGGTTTCTCTTTCAATCTAAACCAGTTGGCAAAAAAATACGGTTTGCCGCTCTTTGAAAAGCATGACGCTTTGGAAGACGCGATGCAAACCGCTTATCTCTTCATCTTTCTAGTGAAAAGACTCAGAGGTATGGGTATTTCAACCCTTAGAGATTTATTAGAGGCTCAAGACAGAACCGGATTTTCTTCTGATCAAGACGCCTATACTGCGTAACCTATTCCTTTCAGCGCTGATCCTATTTCATCAAGTGTGGCAGGATCATCAATTGTAGATGGCACTGAGTATGGTTCACTGTCGGCTATCTTCCTCATTGTTCCGCGCAGGACTTTGCCGGAACGGGTTTTCGGGAGACGGTCGACAACCACAGCTTTCTTGAATGAGGCTACTGCTCCGATGTCCTTCCTGACCATCTGAACAACTTCTTCAATGATTTGGTCTTTGGGTTTCGTGACTCCGGCTTTAAGAACTACAAGCCCCACAGGAACCTGGCCTTTCAGGTTGTCGGCCACCCCCACAACCGCGCATTCCGCCACATCAGGGTGACTGGCGAGAACCTCCTCCATTCCACCCGTGGAGAGTCTGTGACCGGCTACGTTTATGACATCGTCAATTCTGCCCATTACGAACACATAGCCGTCCTCATCAATATAGCCACCGTCGCCCGTCAGATAATAACCGGGGAATGGGTTCATATATGATTCTACAAAACGTTTGTCATCATTCCAAAGTGTAGGCAGGTTAGCAGGAGGTAGCGGCAGTTTTATAGTGATCACCCCGTTTTGATTCGGTCCCAATTCTTCAGCGGTGCCGGGATCAAGAATTTTCACATTGTATCCTGGCATAGGCTTCGTAGCCGAACCGGCCTTTGTAGGGAACAACTCTAGACCCTGGAAATTCCCGGCAATGGCCCATGCCGTTTCCGTCTGCCACCAATGATCAACTACAGGACGGGACAACAGATCAGTCGCCCAGAAATATGTGTCAGGATCAAGCCGTTCTCCGGCAAGAAAAAGAGTCTCAAATTCGGAGAGATCATGTTGTTTTAGAAATACGCCCTTGGGGTCCTCCCTTTTTATAGCTCTAATTGCGGTGGGAGCGGTAAACAAAGCCTTTACTTTATGCTGGGAAATCACTCTCCAAAAGGCCCCCGGATCAGGGGTTCCAACAGGTTTCCCTTCATAAAGTACAGTTGTGGCTCCCATGAAAAGTGGGGCATAGACAATGTATGAATGTCCTACAACCCAGCCCACATCCGATGCCGCCCAATAAACCTCGCCCGGACTAATGTTGTAAATGTGCTTCATGCTCCACATCAAGGCTACAGCGTGTCCGCCATTGTCACGCACTACGCCCTTTGGTTTCCCTGTGGTGCCGGATGTGTACAAAATATATAGAGGGTCCGTCGCCTCAACCGATACACAACCAACAGGCTGAGCCGACGCTTCTTTTTGGTTCCAGTCAAAATCCCTCACCGGGTTCAGTTCCGCTGGAGCCATAGGTCTTTGATAGATCACGCACTTGGTCGGTTTATGGGAGGCTATTTCAATGGACTCGTCCAAAAGCGGCTTGTATGGGATGACTCTCTTGACCTCAATGCCACAGGACGCGGAGAGTATTACATCTGGTTTTGCGTCATCTATACGGACCGCAAGCTCCTTGGGAGCAAATCCCCCAAACACGACTGAATGCACTGCGCCGATACGCGCGCAGGCGAGCATGGAAATCACCGCCTCAGGGATCATCGGCATGTAAATCAGAACAGTGTCACCCTTTTTGACCCCCAGGTTGACCAGCATGCCTGCAACTTTCGCTACACGACTCTGTAGATCGCCATATGAAATCTTCTGCAATGTGTCGGTGACAGGGCTGTCGTAGATTATAGCGTCCTGATCAGCCCTACCACGTTGAACGTGGCGGTCAACAGCGTTGAAACACGTGTTCAAAGCGCCGCCTTTGAACCATCGGTAGAAGGGAGGATTTGAGCGATCCAGAACAATGTCCCATTTCCTGTCCCAATCGATGGCTTCGGCCGCCGATCCCCAGAAGGTTTCAGGACTTTCCAGAGATTCCTTGTAAGCTTCCGCATAGGTCATAGTGTACCCCCGAGACGCATTTATAGATTTCAAACCCTTTCGGATTTTGTCAATCACGCTGTAACTTCGAAAAGCTGTCCCCCGCGTCTAAATGGTTTGAAAGAACCGGCTTATGAGCAAAAAATAAATTCAGGATTCTTAACGATCCAAGCCATACTATGTACAACGCCATATTGGCGAATCAAGCCGATGTATGATAAGAATTCAATGATTACGTTTTTTGTTTAATTAGCGCAAGTTTTTTTTGGAAATTCTGCTGAGGCCGCTCCCGTTGGCTACATGATTATTCTAACTAACTGAAACAATTAGGTATTAAATTGACTCTAAAAATTTGGGTTGACAGAGGGCCTAGAACCACATTAACTTAATACGTACTGACATCCTCACTCGTCAGTTTCAACATATAACCTAGCCGTTTGACAACTTGTTTGACCTCGACTGATTTTGACCGGGCATTTCCTGTTTCGTATCGCCGGAACAAGACTTAATAGAGTTCGGTTAATCATAGACAACTGGTTCCTGTTTTTAGGCTGCAACCCTTTAACCACCGCTTTGCCCTAGGAGCCGCTCAAGTGTGTCGACGACCGCCAATTGATCATGTCATTTGGGAACTATTTTGCGTTACGGGTCGCAGAATACGTCTCTTTTATTTGCAATTGATCCAGTCAATTAATTGTTGCCTAATTTCAATAGGTTCAGAACTCAGCCGTTGTCGTATTAAAACGCGTGAAACTAAATTTTCGGCTATTTTAGAATCAAAGATTCGGAATTTATTGTCAGCCGTTCCTACAAGGAACACCGGGGGGGTGTTGCTCGAGACCACATCGACTATTCATGTCGTTAGTTTTAGATTCCTTCCTCTTTTGTCACTCGTCAGATCACCAGTGTCCACAATCCCAGATAAGTACAGGCAGCGTTTCTTGTCGTATTCGGCAAATGTCCATGGGGCCCTGAAGGCTGCTCGCCCTTTAAGGACCCACAGAAGAAATGGTTTTGAAAAACTTCCTTTGAAACTTCTTGATAGAAATCACTTTTTGGTGTTGATCAACGGGAGATCTCCTCCCTAGCGCTTACGAGCGGGCGAGCACGTGTTTCATTGTTCTATTGTTTATTATTTGCTCTTCAGGACACAAACAACCTAGTTCTTTTTTAAATTAATTGGCTCAATGGTGTCTTCATTTAGTGGACGAGTTCTATTCCGCTAATCGTAAAGACTCCGCTTACTGTTTTTGACGAACGTCTGGCTAAAAGGGAAGTCTGAGGCTTCTCTGTCCTTTAATTCTTAGACAAGAGGAAGGAGAATTGTACCGTGGCGCAGCAACAAACAGATTGGGCGGCAATTGCCAGGAACCCGAAGTTCCTCGAATTGCACCGCAGAAAAACCAGCTTTCTTTTCGGCTGGTGGATCTTCTCTAACATTTATTATTTTCTTCTACCCATCGGCGCTGGCTCGGCTCAGGGCCTTTTCAGTGTTCAGTTAATCGGCCACATTAATTTCGGCTACTTATTCGCTCTTTCACAGTTTTTCGTGTCCTGGGGGATCGCTATCTATTACGCTGGATGGGCCACTCGGGTTTCCGATAGACTGACCAACGAACTTCTTGATGAATTGAAACTGCGATAAGGAGGAGAGGCGCAATGAAGAAATTTTTCGTTATCATATTAGCGGCTCTCGCCATGGGCGTCGCAATTTACGCTTTTTTGCCGGATACAAGTTTGGCCGGTCCTGAGAGCTTTATATCTTCAGCGATCACAGCTCAAGCCCCTTCCGCTGAACCTCACAAGGTCAAGGCTAACAGGACTATTACGATTACCTTGTTTGTCATAATCGTGGCCTTCACGCTGGGAATAGTCGTTTGGGCGGCAAAAAGGACCAAAACCACGGCGGATTTTTATGCTGCCCGTGGCGCTATCACCGGGACACAAAATGGGTGGGCCATCGCCGGTGACTACATGTCCGCAGCCTCGTTTCTCGGTATCGCGGGACTCATCTCGCTCTACGGGTACGATGGTTTTATGTACTCGGTAGGGTGGCTCGTAGCATACGTTACGGTTCTGTTGATAGTGGCCGAGCCCTGTAGAAACGCGGGCAAGTTCACTATGGGTGACATCTTGTCTTTCAGATCGAACCCCAAACCGGTGAGGGCCGCCGCCGCCATATCAACAGTCGCCGTCTCGACTTTTTATTTGACGGCCCAGATGGTCGGAGCTGGGAAGCTCATGGAACTGCTGCTGGGGATACCTTTCAGAATTGCGATCACAGCAGTAGGCGCATTGATGATTATTTACGTCGTTTTTGGCGGCATGATCGCGACGACTTGGGTTCAGATCATCAAAGCCGGCCTTTTGATGACCGGCGCATGTGTGCTTTGTATTTTGGTTTTGGCTAAGTCTGGTTTCAACCCGATTCAGTTTTTTACCGACATAGCCACCAACACTCAAATTAAAAGTTGGGTTCAGATAAATCTTCTTAAGGAGGCAATACCTAAAGCGGGTTTTGATTACGGCCAGCGGTTCCTCGAACCGGGCCTGCTTCTCAAGGATGTTTGGGATCAGATCTCACTTGGTATGGCGTTGGTGCTAGGAACAGCAGGGATGCCTCACATTCTCATGCGTTTCTTCACTGTCCCTACGGCGCAGGCGGCTAGAAAATCGGTCATCATCGCAATGTTTATTATCGGAACATTCTACATCCTGACCACATTGCTCGGTTTCGGAGCAGCCATAAATGTCAGCCCACAGATCATTCACCAGGTAGACGCGGGCGGGAACATGGCGAACATGTTGCTAGCGCAGATG
>WSSedB1CaDRAFT_10000471_pt1 | contig 17502 bp, 17 predicted proteins | sample WetSurSB1Cattail_FD_9460 | JGI IMG/M metagenome (IMG submission 9460)
CATCTTTTCGAGTTTAGTGGTGGCAGCCGGTGAATTTCCCCCGGCGCCATTTACCAGAATATCAATAGGGCCGAACTTCTCATGAATCTCTTTCTTTGCTGTTTCCAGTGAAGTTTTATCGAGAACACTTGCTGAAACACCCATTGATGGTGTATTAAACTCTTTTTCAATCTGTTCAGCAACATTCATTGCCGCATCTCTGTTGAGGTCGAGTATCACGGTTTTGACACCATAAGAAGCAAGCGACCGGGCCATAGTTGAGCAAATAATGCCAGCACCCCCGGTTATAATGGCTATTTTATCTTTTAAATTTAAATCATTCATATATAATGTTTTATATGTCAGGTTATATTCTCCTTGTCCTATTTGAAGAAAGGGTAGGAAGGCTGTTAAAATCCAAAATACTCCCTGGCATTTCTGTACGATATTCCTTCTATTAATGGTCTCAATAATTCTTCTTCATCCGGAATAAGTCCTTTCTCGACTTCCCCCCCGATAAAATCACACACAATACGTCTGAAATATTCGTGACGAGGATAGGACATGAAACTTCGTGAATCGGTTACCATTCCTATAAACCTTCTTAATAATCCCATGGCCGCCAGATCCTTAATATTCTTTTCCATTCCGGTTTTCTGATCGAGGAACCACCATGCAGGTCCGGATTGTACTTTAACTACTGATGAACCGTCATTAAAATTGCCGGCCATGGTAAGAATCATTTCATTGTCGGCTGGATTAAGATTATAAAGAATAGTTTTTGTAAGTTGTTCATTATTATCAAGTTCATCAAGAAATTTTGATATTTTGGATGGATCCTGTGCGATACCGATTGAATCCCATCCTGTATCGGGTCCCAATAGTCTGAACATCCGTGAATTATTGTTTCTTATTGCTCCAAGATGAAACTGCTGTGTCCAGCCTCTCTTATGATTCATCCTGCAGAGTTCGAGCATTATGGCAGTTTTGTATTTTTCAGTATCATCGGATGAGATGATTCTTCCGTTAAGCAGGTTTTTAAAAATGCCGTCAATATCATGAAATGTGTATGCACTGAAATATATTCTTTCAAGACCATGATCCGATAATCTGCAACCCATTTCATTAAAGAAACTGTGTCTTTTATCTAATGCATCAAGAAGATCATCTAAGTTTCTGATCTCTGTGTTACCTGCCTGTTCAAGTTTTGTGATGTATAATCTGAATTTCTCAGGGTCTTCTGTTTTTATAATATTGTCGGGACGAAAGGTTGGTAATACTTTAATTCCAAAAGATTTTTGTAAATTCAGATGATGTTCAAGATCGTCGCAAGGGTCGTCGGTAGTGCAGATAGTCTCGACGTTCATTTTCTGCAACAGTGACCGTGTGCTGAACTCTTTAGTCTGAAGCATGGCAGTTGCTTTTTCATAAATTTCAGAGGCTGTTGAGGGAGAAAGCGGATCAGTAATATTGAAATATCTTAAAAGTTCCAGATGCGTCCAGTGATAAAGTGGATTTCCGATTGTTACCGGGACTGTTTCAGCCCACTTTTTAAATTTCTCAATGTCTGATGCATCGCCTGTACAATATTTTTCCTCTATCCCGTTTAAACGCATTGCGCGCCATTTATAATGATCGCCTCTCAGCCAGATATCAGTAAGATTTTCAAATTGTTTATCACTGGCTATCACTTCCGGTGAAAGATGGCAGTGAAAATCTATAATAGGCTGGATCTCAGAATAATTATGATAAAGTTTTTCGGCAGTCTTATTACCTAAAAGAAAATTCTCATGAATAAAAGGTTTCATATCTTTAAAACAGATTATAAAAATACTTAAATTTGAATTTCTTTGTTTCGTTAACGATCACGAAATTATGAATTTCAATTCAATTAATCAAGAAATACTCTATGATACTAAATAAAAAATTCACCGTGGGAGATTCATCGCTGACGCACAGGATGAGATTTAATGTAATCCTGTACGTAAAGAAAATCAGCAAAATGCTTATTGTTTTCATTATTTTGACAGGCAGTCTGGCAACATATGCTCAGAAAATACCATCATCCTCTTTTAAAACTGATTTAAATAAAACAGATGTTAAGACCATTTTGAAGGCAGTTGCAGACTGGCAGATAAGAACGCCACTTACTCATGAACCAGCTGATTGGACAAACGGCGCCCTTTATGCGGGTATGACTGAATGGGCGGGTATAGCAGATGATAATTCTTATTATACCTGGCTGAGAGGGATTTGTGATAAAACAGGATGGACTTATCTGGTCAGTACCGACCCTCAAAGAAAATATCACGCCGACGATTATTGTGTAGGTCAGACCTATCTTGAGCTTTATCGTAAATATAAGGATAAGAAGATGATGCAACCGATGAAGATCTATTTTGATCAGATACTCATAAACCCTGCCACAGGAGGGATGAAATTTGAAAATACCGGCGATTACTGGTCAACCGAGCGGTGGTCATGGTGCGATGCTCTTTTCATGGGACCGACAGTATGGGCAAAAATGGGAAATATTACCGGCATGAAAAAATATTTTGATTTTATGTACAATGAATATAAAGCTACCACCGATTTTCTTTATGATAAGGAAGAGGATCTCTATTTCAGGGATTCTGATTATTTTACAAAAAAAGAAGCTAATGGAGCGAAAGTATTCTGGGGTAGAGGCAATGGCTGGGTTTTTGCCGGATTACCTATAATAATAAGAGAGCTGCCATCAGATTATAACCATAAGCAATATTTTGTCGCAATCTTCAGACAAATGGCTTCAAAATTGCTTAAATTGCAGTCTGCTGACGGATTCTGGCATGCAAGCCTTCTTGATCCGGCCAGCTATCCAAGCCCCGAGATGAGTGCAACGGCTTTTTTTGTATATGGAATGGCCTGGGGTGTAAATAATGGATATCTCGACAAAGCGACTTATTTGCCGGCTATAGTAAAGGGATGGAAATCTATGGTAACATCTGTATGGCCTGATGGAAAAGTCGGATACATTCAACCAATAGGAGCTGATCCAAAGAGTGTTACGAGGGATATGACTGAAGTTTACGGAGTAGGGGGATTCCTGATGGCAGGTACAGAGATAACAAGGTTGATTGATAAAGGCATTTAATAATTCTTAATTCCAAATTAGCTATCCGGTTATGAAACAAAGAATTTTAACATTATTTGTGGCAATTATTCTGACTACACAAATAGTTTTTTGTCAGGGTTTCCTGAAAACGTCAGGCAGACAAATCGTAAATGAAAAGAACGAAAATGTTTTACTCAGGGGAATAGGTCTTGGTGGTTGGATGCTTCAGGAGCCTTACATGTTCGGTCTCTCTGATGTGGCAGTCACCCAGACTGATATAAAATCAAAGATCACAGCTCTTATTGGTAAGAAGAATTGTGCTGAATTCTACAAACGTTACCTTAACAATATGATAACAGAGAAGGATGTTGATGCCCTTAAAAAATGGGGGTTTAATTCCATACGATTGCCCATGCATTATAACCTGTATACTCTACCGGTTGATAAAGAACCGGTTAAAGGACAAAATACATGGCTGGAAACAGGGTTTAGGTTAACTGATAGTCTTCTGTCGTGGTGTAAAAAAAACAAAATGTATCTCATCCTTGATCTGCACGCAACTCCAGGTGGACAGGGGAATGACCTGCCGATAGCTGACATTGATACACTTAAACCACGGTTGTGGGAGAGTGATGCTGATCAGGAAAAGACTATTGCACTCTGGAAAAAACTCGCAGAAAGATATAAAAATGAAGAATGGATAGGAGGATATGATCTGATTAACGAAACCAACTATAAGCTTGAGGGTAATCTGCTGCTTAAAAAGCTCTTTACTGAAATTACGAAGGCAATAAGGGGGGTTGACAAGAAGCACATTATTTTTATTGAAGGCAATCAGTTCGCAAATGATTACACAGGTTTAACACCTCCCTGGGATAAGAATATGGTTTATAGTTTCCATAAATACTGGGATACAACAACCGTGGAGACAATCAGGAAGTATCTCGATATCAGGGAAAAATATAATGTTCCGCTCTGGATGGGTGAATCGGGTGAAAATACAAATGAATGGTTTAAAGCTGCAGTGAATCTCTTAGAGACACATAACATCGGCTGGTCGTGGTGGACAATAAAAAAAATTGGTTCAGAGAGCAGTTTGATGACAATTTCAAAACCCTCAGGTTATCAGAATATAGTAGATTACTGGGCTGGCAAAGGACCTAAACCATCTGTTGAAGAGGCAACAGCAATATTTATGCAATTAGCTGATAATGTTAGGTTTGGAAATTGCACTGTAAATAAAGGAGTGCTTAAGGCATTGTTTGGTAATAAATAGATAATTCCCAGTCACAATGCTCTAAAGTCAACAAGAAAACCGTTTAATTAAATATATTATGAAAATAGAACTTAGGTATGCAGCTAATCCCGAAGATGTAAAACAATATGATACATCCAGATTAAGGCATGATTTTCTGATAGAAAATATATTTATACCTGAAGAAATATCTCTTGTATATTCAATGTACGACAGATATATAATAGGTGGTGCCATGCCAGTGAAAAAAAAGCTTGCACTTGAGACTATGGATGAGCTAAAGTCGGAGTACTTTCTTGATAGAAGAGAGATGGGTATTATCAATATTGGGGGAGATGCGATGATCAGGGCCGGAGCAGATATTTACAAGATCGGATTTAAAGAGGCTCTTTACCTCGGGAAAGGTGCTTATGACGTAAGCTTTGAATCTGCCGATCCGCTTAATCCGGCAAAATTATATATAAATTCAGCGCCTGCACATCATAGATATCCTTCTAAAAAAGTGACTTTAGCTGATGCCGAAGTAGTAGTTCTGGGTTCAATGGAAGCCTCAAATCACAGAACTGTAAATAAGCTTCTGGTAAATAGTGTCATAGAAACATGTCAGTTGCAGATGGGAATGACCGAACTTAAGACTGGCAGTGTCTGGAACACCATGCCGGTGCATACTCACAACAGAAGGATGGAAGCTTATTTTTACTTTGAGGTTCCTGAGAAGCAATCTATCTGCCATTTTATGGGAGATCCTGATGAGACTAGACATATCTGGATGAAGAATGAGCAGGCGGTTATCTCTCCTTCATGGAGTATTCACAGCGCTGCAGGGACTTCAAATTATACATTTATCTGGGGCATGGCAGGTGAGAATCTTGATTATGGGGATATGGATGTACGACACCCCGATACACTGAAATAAGTTTTTTCCTCCCGGGTCACAGTGTCTCCTCATCGACCCTCTGTTCAACTAATTTTTAAGAACTGACACGGAGTTACACCGAGAAGACACAGAGTTACACAGAGGAAATGGGAAAAATTGGAATAATTATGAAAGATTTATTTGATCTGACAGGAAAAGTAGCCCTGGTAACCGGTGGAACGCATGGAATAGGTCTGGCAATAGGATTATTGCTGGCCAGGGCAGGTGCAAAAGTTTGTGTGAATGATCTCGATGATGATAAACTGCAGAGTTGCAGGGATATTTACAAACAATCTGGCCTTGATGTCTTTACATTAAAGTTCAATGTTACTGCCGAAGTTGATGTTGACAGGGGAATTACATTGATCGAAAAAAAAGCTGGACCTGTTGATATTCTGGTCAATAATGCAGGTATCATTAAGAGGATTCCTATCATTGATATGAAAATAGCTGATTATAAACAGGTTATTGATGTTGATCTCGTTGCCCCGTTGATTGTATCAAAACGTGTTGTACCTAATATGATTGAAAAACGAAATGGGAAGATCATAAACATGTGTTCTATGATGAGTGTTTATGGCCGGAATACTGTTTCTGCATATGCTTCGGCTAAAGGCGGACTTAAACTACTGACACAAAGCATGACATGTGAATGGGCAAAGTATAATATTCAGATAAATGGAATAGGTCCGGGTTATATCGCCACCTCTCAGACAGCTCCTATACGTGAAAACGGACATCCATTTAATGATCTTGTTATGACCAGGACACCTGCCGGCAGATGGGGTGAGCCGGAGGATGTCGCTAATGCAGCTCTTTTCCTGGCTTCAAAAGCCAGTAATTTCGTTAATGGTCATATTTTATACGTTGATGGAGGTATACTGGCCAACTTCGGGTATGTAAAGGGTGAAAATGACCTGTAGAGGTCCTCATTCCCTTTTACCAGTCTTTAATAGCACTTTCGGTTAATTTACCTGATTGAAGACATAAAAAAATCAGCAAGACTCTGAACCTCAACCTCAACCTCAACCTCAACCTCAACCTCAAAATAACCTAGTCCTTCTTCTCCGGATTATCGGGATGATCTTCTGAATAAGGTTTAGCATAAAGATCTTCAACCTTTAACTGGTTATTGGCGGGATCTTCAGAAGGGATAACCTGAATCTGTTCTTCTCTCGCTTTACCATTGAAATATAGTATACATGCAAATATTGGCATTAACGGAAGAGTCAGAGCACTTACTATTGCGGAAAGAATAATGAAAAGTGGTTTGGTTGTAACATCAACCAGTTTTGATGCATCATCAGGATTTACGATATTCTTTATAAAATTCCCGCTAAAAGGTAGCAGAATAATTCCTGAAAAGATGACTGAAATAACTAACATGATAATAATAAATATAGCTACCCACCCAATATTAGACCAGAAGTTTTTATGAGTGAGAGTAATTGTTCTTGTGATGGTTGACGCAATATTTGTGTCTTCAGCCATCATAACAGGTAATATAAAAAGGTATAGCGTAACTACATACAGCATAGCAAAAAAAGCACCTACGATAAGAACAAAAATTCCCAGAATTATTGCAATAGTTCCTGCGAAGGCCAGGAGGACCATAATGATCAGATAAGGGACAAAATACTTCATTGATCTTATCATAGAAGTCAAAATGGTATTCTCACTTTCAACCGGATTAAATATGACATAATATTGAAGGATATTTGTAAAGAGAAGATTTATAAGTGAGATTATAAGTATTGGGATGATAAATCCCTTTATTTTTTCCAGCAAGACCATAGGATCGGAAATAGTAGACAATTCCTTCATATTCACTAAACTTGAGGCATATTGAAGTACCAGTGACATCACCAGTGACATAACGAATAATGGAATGAACTTTTTTTTGTAAAACGCCCATAAAGAGTTCATTGCGGTATCAAGATTATGTCTGCGGTAAAGAGGGTGATTGCTGAACTGATTCATAAAATACTGATTTTAAATGTTTGCAAATTTAGACATAATTACTTTCCATCCTTTTGTTGTTCTGTAAGAATTTCTTTTAATATTCTGTCAAACTTTTCCGGTTCCTCAAAAATCGGGGAATGCGCTGAATTATTAAAAGTGTAAAACTTCTTCTCCGGCGCCTGCAGACTGTCAAAGTACTCTTTTGCAATTTCATAGCTTGTCTCGTAATCAGATGTTCCCTGCAGGATATAAACCGGAATCTTTTGCGATGGGATAGCTTTAAAAAGATTTGTTTTCATTACTGCATCCCACAAATAGTTTCTTGTAAATTTCATCCCTTTCAGATAGTTGATCTTATCTATTAAATTGTATTCCTTACAAAAAATGATTGGTTTGATTGCCTGAGGGTAAAAATTTCCTTTTTTAACAGCACCGCCATACCTGATAACATATTTTCTTTCTGTCATCATTTTGTCTATAGCTTCTTTTGGATCAGCATAAGGTGGCGGACCAATTTTTTCAAGTGTCCGGACAGCTTTCCTGTCTTTAAGTTCCCTGGCTCTGGATAAAACAAAATCGTATGAAATTTTTTCGGATCGTTCCTGATCTCCCACTTGTCCAACTGCAATAAAAGCATAATAATAAGCAGGGTACTTATTTGCTGTAAATGCACCCAGCATGGTTCCCCAGGAATGTCCAAGCAAATATATTTTACTGCGTTTAAATCTGTGGATAAGATATTCGGAAACCTTGCCGGCATCATCAACAAACTGAGAAAGAGTCATCGTCTCCGGAGGGATATCTTTTGAATATGAGAGACATGAACCCCTCTGATCCCAGTAACAGACAACAAACAGATCCTCAATACCTGGATTAAATTTATGGACAAATGGAAATTCCGGATCGCCTGGTCCGCCATGAAGATATAACAATATCGGTTTTGTAGTATCACTTCCCCGGATTATAATTCTCTGGTTAAGACCATTAATATACACAGTCTCAATTTCAGCTATACTTCCCGGAACTTCTTTTCCATCACGGGTTAAAAATGGTCTGGGTTTCCCCGTACACTCAGTTAACATAAGAACAAAAAAGATTATCATAAGGAGAGCAATCCTTCTGTTTGCAAATATTTCAATGAGCAGGGTCTTCTTCATGGTTTAAATGTTATTTTACTATTTTTCTTTCCTCAATTGCTTTAGCACATTGCTGAAAGGGTATATTGCCGGGATTTTAAGGTAAGAAGATGACCCTGTATAATTAATTAAACAAAGATAGTTATAATGCTACAACGGTACAATGAGGTAAAAGTTCAAATGCACATTGAATACAATCTTGATGCAAACTCCAGTGATAAGCTTCTGGTTGACGATAGAATTCCAAAATAAAAAAGATTAAAAACAGAAAATCAATAACAGTGCATATGTTTTAAACAATTTCATATATTATTTGTTAAATATTTATTATAGATTATATCCAGATCCAGATAATCAATAATTTTAATAATTAATTTAAACCAAAACAATTACGAACATGAAATTGAGTAAGTTTACTTTTTTGCTGGTTCTGACAGCGTTGCTGGGAATTGGCGTTTCTTCCTGTACAGGAAAGACTACAAATAAAAATATGCACAGTGGTGTGGAGTATTATAGAAATCTACTTTTCAGTGAAACACCTTATGATATTGAAAAAGGTACACATCCGATGACTGCTGACCAGGCAAAAACGATAAACAGTTATAAATTTACTTATGATAAATCGGGCCGGCTTCTTTCTGTTGAATTTGTCAGAAATAATGTTTTGCTTGGTTATTCATCGATGCAGGGAGCTGCAAAGATAACCTATGATTACTCGGGCAATATGCAGGTAAAACATTTTTTTAACAAAGATAATGAGCCAATTGAGTCAGGGGGCGTTTTTGCAGCAGAATATGCGCTCGACCCAAACGGGAACCGTGTGGGTTTAATGTATCTGGCTAAAGATGGTTCGATGATTGAAAACAGGAATAAGATACATTCTTACCAGTGGAGCGTATTACCTGATGGTATGGTAAGGGAGCTTCGTTATAATCTTAAAGGAGAAGAGACGGTTATGAATCCGTTCTGCCCATTTTATGAACTTAGGTTTACATACAACGATAAAGGTTATCCGACCCGTATGGCAAATTTTAAAGCCGATACACTTTATAACTGTACTGCAGAAAATTGTGGTGATATCGGAGTTTCTTATTTTACATTCACACCTAACCAGTACGGTGACATTGAGGATTTTTCAGTCTTTAATGTAACAGGACAAATGTCAAATCTTTACTGGGGCTGGTCAAAACGTGTAAGCAAATACGATGAAAATGGCTATCTGCTTGAGACAAGGGTATTTGACCAGGATAACGAGTATGTTGGAGGTAAATTGATCCCTGTCACAGAGAATACATACGATAGCAATGGCGCACTGACAGAAACTAAAAATATGGACAAAGATGGTAACCTGATTAATAGTCCTGATAATGGGGTAGCTGTTACAACTTATAAATATGATGATCTTGGTCATCGGATCGGGACCCTAAACTTCGACAGGAATAATATGGCTGTCAATTTAGCTGCAGCGAAATAGTATTAAGATGAGGAAATATTATTTTTTACTGTTTTTTCCCCTGTTTCTTTTTGCATTTTCTGTTTCAGGCTGCAAGGAGAAAAAAACGAAGAATAAGCCGGATGAAGTTCAGGCAATTGACAAAACCGTTAATAGCCCCGTGACAATTGGTAATGAAACGACATTATTACTGAAAGATCTGAAAGAGAATGGAGACTATGTAAATAGCAAGGCATATCCATCGCTGATAAAATCTTCTATAGTTAATGAAAGTATTGGGAAAAATATTCTTGTTGTCGATCTGAGATCTCCGAAACAATTCTCGGAAGGTCATATTAAAGGTGCTGTAAATAAGGCATTTACTGATGTACCATCTTATTTTGAAACTGGAATTAAACCATTTGAATACGATAAGATTATTATGGTAAGTGATGATGGGCAGATATCGAGTTACACAACTTGCTTATTGAGGCTTATGGGCTATGGAAATGTTTATTCTATGAGATGGGGGATGAGTGCCTGGAATAAAATGTATGCTCAGGAGGGATGGCTGAAAGGTGTATCAGGGAAATATGAGAATAAACTTGAAAATACTGTAAACGAAAAGCCTGCATTAACAGGTATGCCTGATCTGAAAACTGGTTTATCGACCGGCGCTGAGATCGGCACAGCGAGATTCAAAAAATTGTTTGAAGAAGGAACTTCAGGAATCCTTATATCAGCCGATGAAGTCTTCAATAATCCTCAAAAATATTTTATCATCAATCTGGACAGGAAGGATAAATATGAGGATGGACACATTCCAGGATCGGTGCGATACAAACCGGAAGGCACATTGGGCTATACGGATGAATTGGCCACGATTCCGTTTGATAAGCCTGTTGTAGTTTATTGCGGTACAGGTCATAATTCCGGATTTGCAACAGCATACCTCCGGTTATTCGGATATGACGCTCATACTCTTAAATATGGGAACAATGGTTTTATGTATGACAAGATGGTTAAGCAAAGATCCACATTATCGTGGCTGCCATTTACAATGGAAGATGTGAATAACTTTGATGTCGTAAAATAGTAACTCTGATTTTTTAATCATATAGAATTCCGGTCAGTTCAGGATTGTATCTGGCCGGAATTTGTATTTTAAAACCTCATTGCCGGAGTCTGCTGTGATGATGTAGATATTCTTCCTCCCCATCTGACTGATTAACATCCATATTCTCGCCGACAAAGCAGGATCAGAAGAATAAAGCATCACAGGACCATCATTATTTAATATAGAAGAAATATTATCCCTGTTTAAAACAGAATCTGCCGGAATATTTTTGACTTTATCAGCAAACCCTGCAAGAGGTGGCATCTCTTTACCCAGATTAATAAACAGTGACTTCCCGTTTAAAGACCGGGCTTTTTCTAAAGATATGGTGTTAGTTTGTACAACTGATGGCTCTGCCCACTTTTTAATATCATTCTTAAAATGATCCGTACTAAATGATCTGATAAGTACCAGGATCAATATCGGGAGTACCACAGCAATTACAATCTTATATTTCTTTATAAACTCCATGCCTGATCCTGTTTTCGTGTTTCGCGTTTCACGTTTCGTATTCTTTCTACTCACATCCTCCGTCAAGCTTTTTTGCAGCGATATGCTTCGATTCGATATATTTCAATTTCATGCTGTCAGGCATACTATTCATCTCAATAAACATCTTTTTTGCTCTCGTTCTGGTTTCAAACAGCGCGTTTTCGCGGGCGGAGATTCTCTTTCCGGCAAAACTACTGTTCATCACAATATTATACCACTCATTCATGCCTCCTTTCATTACATAAGTGTTCTTAATGTTTAATCCCCTGGCAATTGCAAGTGCATAGTTTGAATCAAAATCACCATTTGAATAGAAAATGTTCTTTGCCTTCCCACTGTTAAGAATGGTTCCAGGGTCATTTTCTACATATTTACTGTAAGGAATATTTATTGATCCAGGGATATTTGCTTCCCTGTATTCCTCAGGTGTCCTCAGATCGATAATCTGAACCGAACTGTCTTCTGATATTAAAAACCTTGCAACCTGATCGACGGTTAAATAAGTATTGTTGTCAAGAACTTCTGAAAGTAATTTATGTGGTTTGATGGTAAAAGACCTGCTGCCCGAAAGTGGCAATAATGCCAGAATAAGTCCAAGGCACAGGAGTCCGGCGGAGAATTTTTCTCTTGTATTCATCTTCTTAAGATTTAAACTTCATTCATTATATCGGGTCTTGCGAATTTCTTTTCTGCTAACTCAGCAATCCAGAACATTAAAACTGCAACAACGATTAGCAGAAAAGTAAAGAGCCCTGGTGAAATACCCATAACCTCATTAATTTTAACAGGGCCTTTGTACGATCCGTTAGCTAGCTTTTCAATATAAGGATATGTTTCAGCAAAAAGGAAAGCACCTGTAAGTCCGCCAAGGAAAAATATTATTGCATCAATTTTTCCTATCGAAAGTGCACATAAGCCAGTCCCCGGGCAAAACCCACCCATAATAAATCCTGCACCCATTATTATTCCTCCTATAATTGACGCAGAAACATAAAACTCATTAACAAAAACCAGATTAAGGTTAAGCAATCCAAAGAAACTCAGTAGCTGTGATCCGATCAGAGCCACTATCGCAGCGGTAAAAAAGACTTTAATTACCGTAGTATCATATCCATAAAACATTCCTGCCAGTTTCCGGCTTGAAGAAAAACCCGCCTGTTCGAGTGAAAACCCAAAACCTATTCCAATAAGGAGTGCGATGAGTAAATTCAGCCATTCAGGCATTGATATTAATGATGATATTGGTCCCACTGGTAATTTTTTTCTGACTTATATTGAAATCTTTTAAACGTAAAACTCACAATCCCGAATATCCGGTAGTCGCAAAGATTTTTTTATCATATCCAGTTCTTTCTGAAGAACCAGGCAAACATGTAGGCAGAGCCAAAAATTGCAACCATCGTAACAAAACCTGCAACAGAAAGAACTGCCATCCCGGAAAGAGCAGCACCACTTGTACATCCTCTTGCCAGCTGCGCTCCATATACAAAAAACACTCCTCCAAGAAAAGCAAAAATCAACCTCCTTGTGTTCGAAATATCAGGTGATTTTTCAATTTTAAACTTAAGTCTCTTTGATATTGCGCCTGATATAAATCCTCCCGCGACCACACCAAGGATTTCTATTGTAAGCCAGTTCTTTAGAGGTTTTTTTCCATCTTCAAAATATTTACTGTAGTATATTGATTTATCAGTATGTGGCCTGTCAACGGCCCCTACAATTGAGACTACGCAATATTTCAGGCCTCCGCTGGCACCAAGACCTCTTCCAGCGAGGAACATCGCCAGAAGCAGAACTATCCCTAACATAGTTCCTGCCAGGTAAGGATTCATATACTTTTTTTTCATTATTCCGGAAAATCAGATATTTAGAGTAAGCCCTTTCTCAACAAAAATACAAAATCTATCAGACAAACAGTATGTGGTAAATAATGTTCATATTGCATATTATAGACTATGTACCTGTTAGTATAAGATTGCTTCGTCTCCGCCAGTTGGCGGATCCTCGCAATTGCGAGCGAAGCGAAACAATCCCAAAATCCCATTACAGTATCAATTAAAGGTCATAGCGAGCGAAGTGAAGCAATCTTAATTCATATTCACAACACTCTATAAATGTAGTGTTTATTAAGGAGACAAATTTCGTACATTTACAGCTTAATATAAAATAGATGAGCAGATTCAAATTGACAATAGAATATGAAGGCACACGTTATTCTGGCTGGCAGATGCAGAAGGGTGGAAAAACAATACAGGGAGAAATACTTGATGCGTGCAGGGAATTATTTAAAGGCGAAGAAATAGATATTTATGGAGCAGGACGTACTGACGGTGGTGTTCATGCTTCGGGACAGGTTGCTCACCTGGAAGTTGAAACGAATCTGCTGCCTTTGAAGATTAAATATGGTATAAACGACAGGCTACCTCATGATATCTGTATTATCAATGTGGAAGAAGCCCATCCGAAATTTCATGCACGACACGATGCAAATGCCAGAAGCTATATTTACCAGATAAGCAGAAGACGCACTGCTTTTGGTAAGAAATTTGTGTGGTGGATAAAGGATCCTCTTGATATCAATCTGATGAATGAGGCTGCAAAACATTTTCCGGGGCTAAAAGACTACAGGTATTTTACCGACGAGGATGCAGAGCAACAATCTACCAAAGTAGAAATACTGCATGCTAAAGTAAATGATTTTGGTGATATGCTTGTTTTTCATGTTGTAGGCTCGCATTTCCTGTGGAAGCAGGTAAGACGAATGACCGGTGTTCTCGTAGAAGTAGGTAGAGGCAAGCTTTCTCCTGCGGATGTTGCTTCCTTTTTCAAAATAAAAACAGATATTCCTGCAAAACTTACGGCCCCACCAAGCGGGTTGTTCCTTGAAAAAGTCTATTATAAGAAAGAAGAGATCAGCTACTCGACAAAACCCTTAATTAATATTTAAAATCATTTTAAAGTCGATGAAGATTTCCAATTTCTGCTTGATATGTCATGAAAGAGAGTTTAAGATGATAAGGATATGAGATTCCTCGCTTCGCTCGGAATGACATGATAATTATATAGTTATGAGGGAAGGAAGAAGTGGTGATTCGCAAGTAAATTGCCTCTTATTTGGAAGCCTGCTGCGAATCACCACTTCTTCCCTTATGCCCCTCAAACATTATGTCATCCTGAGCATAGCGAAGGATCTCCATCTCACATTTGTGTTCCTCTGTGCTTCCCTGCCTACCGGCAGGCAGGTCTGTGTCACTCTGTGTAAGTTCTTCTTTCTTTATTGCATTCGCATTCAACCGGTGCAACAATTTTCTGATTCAGGTTCATTTCAATTATCCGGTTTGTTCTTCTTTCCAAGCAGCTATCGCAATTGGAAAAAAGGCCGAGGTCCCAGGTGTCTGCAAATACCCTCCCTACATTCAACCGTATACCGTATTCCAGAACCGTTTCCAGTGAATGAATTTCAGGGATGCTAAACTGCCCTTTTTCCGATAAAAATTCCATTGCACCATTTCCTGCTCTGACAGGAATTACTGTACAGCATTCAACTCCGGCATTGAATGCAAAGTCAATTGATTGTTCTGCCCAGTGAATTCCTTCTGATTCTGAAAGCAGGGGGGGTCTTAACAGAATAAATGCCCTGGTCCGGATTCCATTTTCTGTAAGAAACCTGACAGAATTTCTGAAGTCATCGATAGTCATCTGTTTATTCAGAGTCCGAAGAATATTGCGATTTACGGTTTCAAGTCCAAGGGCAATCTCAAGGTCGGGTTTGAGCAGGTCCCTGAATTTCAGACATTTTTCATTAATAAGTCTGGGATGACATTCGACGATAACTGTTTCCAGGTTTTCTAAAAGTGAAGCGATATCTTCATAGTCTTCCTCAGGGATAGCCCTTACATCAAAGAAGCTTCCGCTGTTATACAGTTTAAGATGCCTGACAGTTGGCATCTTTTTTAATGCCCATTTTATCTGTTTTGGTATTGAGCCGGGCTCAACTGTTTCATCAGTAGTGTTTTTCCAAAGGTCACACATGAGGCAATGGAAGGGACACTCACGGTTAGTCAGAAAAATGATACCTGTATCTTCAACCTTTCCCGAACGGGTATGTTCTTTTTCAATCTGCCATCCATATGGTAAATTTGGGTTAACAGGATTCTTTTTACCCCTCATGGAGACAATAAAGCTGTCATTTATGATTAAATCAGAATCTTCATTCATAACTTGAAAGAAACTCTTTCCTGTATTCAATCTCTTTTTCAGGGAATTGGCTGTTGAAGGCTTTTTCGGATGTTGCACCATGCTGAAACCGTCTTTTCTGAAAAACAGGCATCTCCATGCCGGTAATTGCCTTCACTCCACCGGAAACAATTTGTCCTTTAAGATCATAGAGTTTTTGATGATCCCAGTTGGTCATATCGATATAGGGAATGCCCTCAGAAACTTCTATAACATTTGGTAAAGTATAAGGACTGAAACCTTCAAAACCCATCAGATCGCCGGTGGCAAAAGTTCTCATATAACCCCTGCTGAGTCCCCCGGAATAAGTTAAAGAATGTTTGATTGATTCTACTCCCCAGCCCTCGTGGTAAAGCATCAGGTTATTAAGGACACTGCGGATAGTCAGTTCAGGATTTTCCTCAATCGGATAATCTTTCAGGTTTTCATCTCCTCCGTCTCCGTCGATTATATATTTCCATTCAGGGTAGCGCGATCTGATTCCCTGCAAAAGAGATAAACTCATCGTAGCCGACTGAATATCAAGGGCTTTATAATCCTCCACTACTTTTACAGCTTTTTTCCAGTCAAGAGTCGAATAATCCACTTCAATTGGTTCAAGGAATAATCCGAGATTGAGTGTATCCAGAAATTTTCTGGCCTGCAACAGATCTGCGCCATCGCCATCTATTGAGAGTGTAAATGCTTTTAGTCGTGAGGGACTTTCACCCAGTTCTTTTAGCGCATGGTAGGTAAGCAAAAAGACGGAACCACTGTCAATACCGGCAGAAAAGCTTACTCCGACAGGACCTGATTTGGCACGATATTTAAGCCACTTTTTGATTTCGTTATATAGAACGCCAATGTATTTTTCACCTATTTTTGTTACATCTATATTTGCTAATTTATTGCGTTCGGGCGTAAAGAAACGGTTATAGACAGGATTCGGATCAGGACAGCCCAGAAGTTCTATTTTTGTGATATAGTGAGCGGGAGCCATCCTGGTATAAGATGGATGAAACTGGTGATCGAGACCTTCCTTTTTAAGATAGTTAAAAATCACATCGATACGTTCGGCTATAACCAGTTCCGGACCAGCTGGCCGTTTTGCTATGAAATATCGTATAGGTCGTCCGATTGATCGGGCCATTCTGATTGTCTTACCCTCTACTGATACAAGAGAAAATTGCCCGTCTATTGTCCTGACTGCATCAACATTACCTGATCTGACAATGTTTACAGCTTCCTCGTGTGTCATATTATAAATTACATTCTTCCCAGGATTGGTTAAATCCGTAACATTATTTACATATTGATTATTCATATCATTGATTTTTAAATGTTTTCATAATTCAGATTGCCTTTTGTAGAGACGCCCAACTTGGGCGTCTCTACAACAAATTTATCACAAAATTATAAATCAGAGATGCCCTAATTGGGCGTCTCTACACTATTTTTTTACTATTCCTGTTCCTTCTTTAATAGTAATATAACGGTCGGAGTCAATATTATTGTATACCTCCTTCCGGCCATCTGACCAGGAAATCTCAAGATGTTCCACCTTCTTCTCCAGTCCTAGTCCAAAAAGGATCCTTGGATCATTGTTAGCCAGGTAGCTGGTTGCCCATTGATTCACTCTGATCTGTTTTTTCCCTCCCGAGGTGATTGTCACTTTTGCACCAATTGCAGAAGCGGGGCCATTCTTACCTACAAGAGTTATTCCGAGCCACTGATTTTTGTTACCACCGTCATTTCTTAAGAGAACGGGTGCTCCGTTTTTGTCGATATGAGAAATAATAATATCGAGGTCTCCGTCATTATCAAAATCCCAGACTGCTAAGCTCCGTCCCGAGCGTTTTGTTGAGAAATAGGCGCCATGCTCTTTTCCTACATTCTTAAAATGC
>WSSedB1CaDRAFT_10000472_pt1 | contig 17495 bp, 10 predicted proteins | sample WetSurSB1Cattail_FD_9460 | JGI IMG/M metagenome (IMG submission 9460)
AGCGGGCCACGTCCGCAACAAGCTGCAGCTTGGGCGCGGCTGTCTGAGCGGCGTGGCTGGCCGCATCGCGCACCGCCGGAAGCGCAGCCAAATCCATGGCAACGTAGAACGACGCGACAAACAGCACGGACAGGAGGATGGCGCGCGGAATAGTCCGCTCCGGCTGCCGCACCTCGCTGCCAAGGAAGCAGATGTTGTAGTAGCCCCAGTAGTCGTAAGTGGCAATCAGGGTGGCCTGCGCCAGACCGGCAACGGCAACGCCCGCGGAGAGCGACGGAGAAGCTGGCATGTGCCAGCCACCGTGCAACGTCGCCTGCGCAAAGCCTGAGACGATCACGCCGACCAGAGCCGCCATGACACCGGAAAACAGCACCCACGCGAGACGCGTCACCGAACTGAGATTCCGATACAACAACGCCGTGACCAGCAAACAGGCTGCAGCCGCGGAGAAGTTCGCATAATGCAGGAACGGCAGCGCGGCAATCGGCGCCGTCTCAAGCCCTGGCCAGAACCAGGCTAGAAAACTCGATAGGCCAATGCAACCGGAGGCAATGGACAGCGGCGCAGAGAAACTCAGCTGCCACACGTAGAGAAAGCTCAGCCAGTTGCCCGCGCGGTCCGCTCCGTAGATTTCACGCAGAAACGCATAGGACCCTCCAGCGCGCGGAAATGCCGCACCCAGTTCGGCCCACACCAGTCCGTCCGCAACGGCGATGACCGCGCCCAGCAGCCACGCGCCCACGCTCATGCGGTAGCCTGCCGCGGCAATGACCAGCGGCAGCGTGATGAACGGCCCCACGCCGATCATCTCAAGCATATTGAACAGCACCGCCGCCCGGAGCCCGATGCGCCGCCGCAGAGTCTGAGTGTTCGACGAGGACGAAGTAGAGGAAGGCAAAGACATTCGACGAGTTCGCTGAACGGATTCTACACTGCCGTCGCGTTCGGCAGGCTCGCGTGGCCGCTGCACACCGGCAGGTCGCGACTGAGCGTGCAGGCAGGCCGTCATTCGACGCGCAAGTCGGTTATTGCTAACTCGTCGTCCAGAAAACTTAGTTATTGTTCAGCTGGTCAACAAGCCGGCACATTCACTTCAATGATGCAGCCCATGACGACGCGTACCTAATCGGGCCCCTCATTTGTGAATAGAAGATAAATTTGTCATTTGTTTACATAGGTCGACGCTTGATCTCCACTTAGTTAAAAGTATGTGAATTCGTCAAATGTTAATCAAATTCTGCGAGCCTCTTAGTCAGATACGCGCATGGAGCCCGGCTTCATTGAACAGCCTTTGCAAGGCCGTATCGCGGTCTTCCGCGCGACAGGATGGAAGTTCGTACTCATGTTGAACGAAGACTCCTGAACGGCGAAGAGAGTGTGCCCGTGAGAATGGCGGGCGCGGTCATGATGCAGATCTTTTTCAGAGAAACAAAGAGAGGCCCAATGAATCTCAAGCTCCGTACGGCTGCCGCAGCACTGTTGGCAGCCAGTTTTGTCGGCACCTACGCCTACGCCGGCGAGCCCCCAGCGCCTGCGAAAAAGCAAGCAGCTGCCAAGAAGCCCGCCAAGCCCGCGGTCGAAGAGCAGATCGACGCGCTGCGCAAGGAGTTGCAGGGGCAGATTGACGGCCTGAAGACCGACCTTGCCAACAAGGATGTCCAGTTGAAGCAGGCACAACAGTCCGCTGCCGATGCGCAATCCGCCGCCGCCAAGGCACAGGCCGACGCCACCGCGCAGCAGCAGGCCACCACGGAGAACGCCGCTGCAGTAAACACGCTGCAGAGCACTGTGACCGACCTGAAGTCCAATGCGGTTTCGATCGCAGCCACCATCTCCGACGAGAATCAGGCCATCAAGAAGTCCATCGAGAGCCCGAACACTCTGCATTACAAGGGCATCACCCTTGCTCCGGGCGGCTTTATGGCGGCCGAAACTGTATGGCGCAACCATGCGACGGGTGGCGACATCCCAACCGCCTTCACCGCCATGCCATTCGCCGCCGCAGATGCCTCGCACTTGAGCGAGTTCTACGGCAGCGCCCGCCAGTCACGTATTTCGCTCATGGCTGAGGGCAAAGTGGACTGGGGTACGATGCGCGGCTACGTTGAGGCCGACTTCCTCGGTACCGGCACCAGTTCCAACAACAACCAAAGCAATAGCTATGTGTTGCGTCAGCGCGTAGTGTGGGCTCAGGCTGCGCTCAATAGCGGCTGGACCTTCTCTGGCGGCCAGATGTGGTCGTTGGCAACAGAAACCAAGAAAGGCCTCTCGACCCTTTCCGGTGACGTAGCCACCCCACAGACCATCGACCCGAACTATAACGCGGGCTTTGTGTGGACTCGCCAGTACGGTTTCCGCGTGACCAAGACTCTGAACAAGATGGCGGCCATCGGCATCGGCGCAGAAAACCCGCAGGTTCTTGGGCCTGCCGGCAGCTTCAATCTGAATCCCTGGATCAGCTACCTGTGGGGCACTCCGGGGGCCAATGGCGGCAATTACAACGCTGCCGGTAGCACTTCGAACTCAAGCTGCACCACCACCGCGACCACGACCACGACCGGCGGCACCACTACCTACACCACCACCTGCATTCCAAGCTACCTGACCACCTACGGCATCAATCCTGCTCCGGATTTGATCGTCAAGGCCGCCTTCGATCCGGGCTGGGGCCACTATGAGGTCTTCGGCATCGGCCGCTGGTTCCGCGACCGCATCTACTCGGGCAGCACCGCCGCCGCCTACAAGTACAACGATACCGAGATGGGCGCCGGCGTGGGCGGCAGCCTCCGTGTTCCGCTCTTCGCCAAGAAGCTCGACCTCGGCGTGAAGGGTCTGTGGGGCACCGGCATGGGCCGCTACGGCAACTCGACCATCGCCGATGTCACTGTGCGTCCCGACGGCAAGTTCTCGCCGCTCCACTCGCTCTCCGCTCTCGGCACGCTGGAATATCACGCCACGCCGCGCTTTGACATCTACGCCAACTACGGCGGTGACTACGTCGGCAAGTCGATCTACGTGAACTCCGCTGGCAAAACGGACGGCTACGGCTGGAACGAAAGCAACTCCGGCTGCACAGTTGAGCCACTTCCCACCAACTCCTCTACACCGGCCGCGCCCGGCAGCTGCTCGGGCGTAAACCGCGACGTGCAGGAAGGCACCCTCGGCTACTGGTACGACTTCTACAAGGGGCCAAAGGGCCGCCTGCGTCAGGGCCTCCAGTACAGCTATGCCTTCCGCGAGATCTGGGCGGACAAGGCTGGCTATGCTCCGAAGGGCATTGAGAATATGTTCTGGACGAGCTTCCGCTACTACCTGCCGTAAACCACCGGCAGCAGAAATGCGAAGGGCAGCCCGCACGGGCTGCCCTTCTTCTTTGTTTGCGACTCGATCTCAGTCCGTGCGCGGCTCGCCGGTCGACATGAACGCTACGCCCGCAATCTCATTGCCTGAGGCCAACACGTCGCGAAGTTTCTCGGGATTCGGCCCGCTTTTGGCTTCTGCCGCTTGCAGCAGTTGGAGCACCGCGTTCGGCGCGGTGTTGGCAGGCATGCGAAAAATCCAAGGCACGTTGGTCGTTGTCAGCGACTTGTCGTCAGAAAGCGCAATCACCGGCACAAACGCCTTCAGCGACAACTGCTCGGCCAGGTGGGCAGCGTCGCGGTTCAGAGCAACAATGGCCACTGCATGATCGTCCCAGAGCGCATGCACCAGCGCATCGGAGGCAGTCCATCCCTTCCAGTCCGAGGCACGCCAGTTCGGGTCGCTGTCCACAGGCAACAGCTTCCACTCACGACCGTCGGCCGCAGCAGCCAGAGTCCTCTGCATCGCTTCGGATTGCGCCACCTTCGCGGCGTCTGGCCCGAACAGCACCACGGCCAGCGGCCCTGCGGGGACGTCGGGTCTCGAGGGACCAGCGTAGCTCACGCCCTCTTCACCGACGCGCGCATATGGCACTGCCCCCGTTGGTTGAACTGCAGCCGCGGGTTGCGGCTGCTCCTTTTCCATTGTCTGCACTCGATACGTGATCGCGCCATTGCGCACCGTGCCCAGGTACATGGGCGCCACATTCTTCTGATTCGGATCGAAGACCATGTGTCCGGTCACGCCGTCGTACTCTTCGATGTCGGCCAATGCGTCATGAATGCGCGCGCGATTCAGCCCCGCCTTGCAGATCGAGTCCAACAGTGCATTCATCGAGTCATACGCAAGCGAGGCGAACTGCTCGGGCTTCTCGTGGAAGCGTGCTTCAAAGCGCTGATTGAATGCGATCCAGCTCGGATCCTTACGCGTTGGATCGTACGGGAAAACAGCCTCGAAGCCCTCCGCCGCCGGACCTGCCTTCTTCACGAGTTCTGGCCCCAGCGTGCGATACGAGCCGAAGACGCGCTGTTTCATTCCAAGCGCGCGCATCTGCTTCAGAATGTCCGCTGCATCAGCCTCGTCAGCCCACAGCACAATGGCATCGGTGCGCGACGACTGGATGATCTTGAGCGCACGCGTAAAATCCGTGTCGCCGGGCATGAACTTCTGCTCGATCACAACTGGGTGGCCGAGCCGCCGTGCCGCGTCACGGAACTTGAGCACCCCGAAGCGACCATAGCGGTTGTTCACTCGCAACAACGCCACACGCTTCATGCCGAGTTCAGTGAAGATGCGCCGCGCCAGGGTAAGGCACTGCACACGGTCATCCTGCAGATCAGTGAAGTACCACGGAATATAGGTCTCGGGAATCGTTGGGTCGGTCGATGCCGAGTTGACGATCGGAATCTCTGCCTTGAGCGCGAGCCGCAGAATGATGTGCGTGGACTCGGAGCTGATGGAGCCGAAGATCGCCCAATCCTCATCGTCGTAGACCATCTTCACGGCCTCGTTCGAGGGCGAGCCCCAGATCGTCGGATCGGTGGGCCGCTCGTCACCATAGACCGCCTTGGCCTGCCAGTTGTCGTAGTCGTTGTGCAGCATCAGCTTGAAAGGCTTGCCGCCATAGCCGCCGCGCGCGTTGGCTTCTTCAATCGCCAACTGCGCGCCATGTAGCATGCGATGCCCAAAAACCTGGTCTGGTGTGTGCTCGATGGGTCCAAAGAAACCAATCCGCACCTCGGTCAAGTTCTTCGGCTCGGGCAGGTCGCGCCCAGCGCCCGAGAAGATGTTGGGATGGGTGTAGTTCAGGTCGTATGGTTTGGCGAACTTCTCATACGGACTCATGTCCTGCGGCTCGCCCGCATACGGCTCGACGTCGCGATCGCTCGGCGGCGCGGGCGGATGCGCGCCGCACTCGCACACATGCGTGCCTGCCGCCGCGGGCGCCTGCGCCGCACACCATGCGGCTGCCAGAAACAGCACACACGCGCAACTCCACACCGATCCCGTCTTCATTGCAACTACTCCTTGCTGTTTTTGCAGCAGCTCTTCTCAGTGCGGAACATGGCGATAGCTTCGATCTCGATGAGCAGCTCAGGGCGACAGAGGTGAGCCTCAATGCCGGTGGAAGCAGGTAGCGGGTCGAGGCCTTGCTCCTTGAAAAACGCCGTGCGCTCTTCGTTGAAGGCATCGTAATCGCGGTCGATGTCGCGCAGGTAGCAGCTGGTGCGCACAATGTCGTGCCAGGTGCAGCCCTCGCTCTCGAGTAGCTTGGTGATGTTGTCATAGGTACGACGCATCTGCGCGCGAAAGTCGCCGATGTGCACGCTCACACCGTTCTCGTCGATCGACGCCGTGCCGGAAATGAGCAAGATCGTCAGGCCGTTGAGGTCGATACGCATGCCGCGCGAGAACGAGCTCGGCTTGGCGTAGTGGTAGGCTTCGTTGAGCGTGTTGAGGTTGGTCATGGCACTTTTCTTCACCGGCCCGTGACCAATGGCCTCCAAAGCTTCTGCAAAGTCAATCATGATGATGGCTCCTTGTTTATCGTTCGTGTATTCCGTGGCTCAATCCGTGGGCCGTAGCCACCCAGATGTCGCTTCCCTGAAAATCAATGTTGAGAATGTAGTGGTGCGCCGGTGCCGAAGTCACAAGCACCGCGGTGACATGGCCTTGTGCGTCGCGCACCGTCATCTCCGGCTTGCCCGTCGCAGGCGAGGGCCGATAGACAGCCCAGCTAGTGCCGTCGTAGTAGGCCAGGCCCTTGTCCGTGCCAAACCATGCGCGGTTCGCATCCACGCCCTTCACCACATTGGTGAAGTTCGAGGGCAAGCCGCTGTCCTTGGTGAGAAAGTTGTGCCAGTAGCGGCCATCGTAACGGCTGTCTCCAAAGTAGGTAGCCACCCACGCCACGTTGTCCACGTAGCTGACCGAGGTCGTGATCTCGTGAATCAGACCCTGGTCCTTAAACAGCACCATCTCGGTCTCGCCGTCCGGGTCGTCGTACTTGTCCCACCGGCCGGTCTTCTGGTCGTACTCCAGCAGCCCGCTACCCCACACCGCGTAGTAAACCTTCGTGGGCGTAGCAGAGACACCGTACACCCAGATCTCGTTCATCGGTGTGTTGCGTTCGTTGTAGAGCGACCACTGATTCGTGTGGAGGTTCAGCTTGCTCGCGCCCGCCGCCGTGGCGACCCACACATTCTCGCCCTCGACGGAAACGCCGTAGACCACGTCGTTGCTGAGGCCGGAGTTCAACTGCGTATACGTATCGATGCGCCCACCGGAGATGCGGCTCAACCCCGCCATCGTTCCAGCCCACACGTCGCCCGTACGCTTGTCGAGCGCCAGAGACAACACAGCGCGATGCGCAAGGCCATCCTTTGTCGTGTAGGTCTTCCACTTACCGTTCTCGTAGAGACCCAGGCCATTGTCCGTGCCTGCCCAGATGCGGTTGCCATCCACCAGTACGGAGTAGACATGATTGTCCGGCAGCCCGTTCGCCGTGGTGAAGTTCTCAAAGCGGTAGCGCGGCATGTCGGGCGCAGCAGCATAGGCAAGCGCGCCCAGCGCCAGATAACCAGCAGCCACAGTCCTCGCGATTCGTTTCCATGCACCGTTCATCAGCGCGTCCTCAGGTACTCGATCAGGTCGTTGAGTTCGTCTTTGGTCAGATCGTTGGTGCGGCCGTGCTTGTCTTCGGGATTGAAGACCGTCCAGATTTCTTCGAGCGTGGCAGCCGAGCCGTCATGCAAGTAAGGCGAGCTCAGCGCGATGTTGGTCAGTTGCGGCGTATCCAGCAGGCCACTGTTGTCTGTCGCCTTCCGCGTGCCTACGTCGAAGGACTTCTGGCTCGTGCCCTTCGGTCCGCTATGACAAAACGAGCAGCGATTGGCCTCCGGAATCGCATTGCCGAACTTGTCTACCGCACGCTCGAACACTGCTTTGCCGCGATCCTGCGCCGGCGTCAGTTCGCCGCCCGGCTGGCGCCAGCGATTGGGCCGTGACGGAATGTGGCGTACATACGTCACAAGATCGGTCAGCGTCAGATCGTCGTAATTCTCTGAGCGCCAGAAATACTTCTCTGTGCGCGGGCCGCATTCGGTCGGAAGATTGGGGTTACCACCGTTCCATTTGTAGGGTTCGGTACCAACCAGATCTTCGATAGGACGGTTGTCCACAATGTCGCGGCCAAAGCCGTCCGGTTCCAGATCCCAGGTCAGCCCGTCGAAGGTGGAGTCGATGTGGCAGTTGGCGCAGGCGATTTGCCCCTGAAAGGAGTAGCGCGCGGTGTAGAACGTCTGTTCACCGTGCCGCAGAACTGAAATTTGTTTCGCTCCTTCAAGAGGAACAGTGGAGGCCACGCGATTGCTTTGAGCGTCGATCACGCTGATCGAGTCGTCCAGACGGTTGGCCACGAACACATGCCTGCCATCGCGAGCCATCAGCACACCGCGCGGATCGTGCCCTACATTGATGCGCGCGACCACATAGTTGGCGCTAGCGGAGAGGTCCTGCGCAGAAGGCTCGGGATGCGCGTGCACAAACCGCAGCAGGCGCGCCACATCAATCACCGTCACGATCTCCGAGCCTTCGCTCGAAACGTAGACGCGCGATTTGTCTGGCGCGATGGCTACACCGAAGGGCCGAGCCACATAGCGTTCCAACTCGTCCAGCGGCACCTCTACCGGCTTTGTGCCCACGTCCGCGCCAAACAGCATCAGCGTGTCTGCAAACGCGCCGCTGTGTTCCAAATGCGCCAGCGGTACCAGGTTCTTCGGGTGCAGTTCCGCCAGCACGCCCAGCCGCCCATCGGCAGAGAACGCCACATGGAATCCGTGTGCGATGCCGTGCAGTGGAATGCGATCGATCACGACCGCGCGCGCCGCGTCGATCACCGTGATCTCCGACTCCGGCGGCGTGCGATGCGCTCCGGGATTGGGATACACATGCGTCACGTAGAGACGGGCGCCATCCGGCGACGGCGTTATGTAGCTGGCGCCACGCCCAGCTGCCAGCCGTTTCAGCTCTTCGCCAGTTTGCGCGTCCAACACAGCCACATCGTTTGAGATGCGGTTGGCTACGAATAAGAACTTGCCTGCGCGATCCTCCACCACGTTCGAAGGTTCTGCACCCACCGGCCAAGTGGCCGAAACCTCCAGCGCCTTTGTGCCGATCACTGAAATCGTGTCGTCCCAGGTGTTGGCGACGAACATCCGCGCCCCGTCCGGAGAGAAGGAGAATCCGCGCGGAATGTGGCCCACACGGATCTTCTTGATCTCGGCGTACGTCGACGCGTCCAGCACGCGCACTTCGTCTGTGCCCTGGCACAGCACGTAAAGCCGCGCACCATCCGGCGAAAACAGCATCTCCACCGGCGAAGAATAAGTCAGCACTTCGCCTGTGACGCCCTGCACTGCAGCGCGCGCTGCCCGGCCATTGGCGAGTGCAATGGCAAAGCACACGGCCGCCGCTGCCGCGAGCCCAGCGACCACGCCGAGGCGCAAACGAATTTGCGCGCGTTCGGTCACTTCTGCTCCTCCACCGTGAGCACGCGATCCACCGGCTGCTTTTCGAGCGTCTGTTCGCGTCCGCTCGGCCAGCGCACCGTGATCTTGTCGATTGTCGTTGCCGGGCCCAGGCCAAAGTGGAGCCGCCCATCGTTCTGCGAGAGATACCCTGACTCAGCAACGCGTTCCTGCAACTCGCGCTTGCTGCCTGTAAACACCTCCACGCTCGCGCCAATGCCGTCGCGATTGCTCTTCGTGCCCTTGAGCTTGATTGCCACCCAGTGGCCCGTGTTCTGCGAGACGTTATGCACGAGCGTGCCCTTCGCGCCCAGGTTCACAAGGAATGCGTCCATCTTGCCGTCGTTGTCGTAGTCCGCAAAGCACGCGCCGCGCGCCACAGTGCGCTCGCTCAGGACCGACCCCGCCTGGCGCGATACATCCTCATAACGGTCGCTGCCGAGCCCGCGGAAGAGCGTGTGCTCCTGCGGAATCAGGTGAATCAGACCGCCGTGAAAAATCAGCACATCGAGTTGGCCATCGTTGTCGAAGTCATAGACACTCGTCCCCCAACTGACATACTGCGCGTTGGCTTGCGAAACGCCATTGCCCGCGCCAATATCGTCAAAGGTCAGCTTGCCTGTATTGTGGAGCATTCGGTTGTAGTGGCCGTCGGTGACCCAGAGGTCCAGCATGCCGCGCCCCTCGAAGTCCGCGAACACCGGCCCCATCGACGAAGTCGATTCGCCGTTCTGCCCGAAGGCTGTGCCGGAATCGTTGCCGATCTCCTCGAACGTGCCGTCATGTTTGTTGCGGAACAGAAAATTCTCTGTGCGATCATTGGCCACGTAGATATCGTCCCATCCGTCGCCATCGAAGTCCGCTGCCGTCACGCCCATGGTGCGACCCACAAACGCGCTGATGCCGGACTTGTCCGAAACATCCGTGAACGTACCATCACAGTTGTTGTGATAGAGCTTGTTGGTCTCGCCTTCGTAATCGAGCGGGCCCGGATAGTTGTCCGCGGCATAATACGCACGATATTTCGGATCGAACTTTACGTAGCGGCCGACGAATAGATCCACGCAACCATCCTTGTCGTAGTCCAGCCACGTAGAGCTGATTGCCCATCCGTCTACCTTGATGCCGGCTTTCTCCGTCACATCGGTAAAGTGGCCCTTGCCATCATTGTGGTAAAGAATCGTCTTCCCGTAGCCGGTCACCAGTAGATCGACGAAGCCGTCGTTGTCGTAGTCAGCAGCCGTTACGGCGATTCCGTACATATCCGGGTTCAGCCCGGACTGTTCCGTCACATCCGTGAAACGTCCGTTGCCGTCGTTGCGATAGAGATGGTTGTGGGGCAATGGACTCGGTTTCGTCTTGAGCGGATGCGGATGCATGGAGTCATCAAGCGGCCGACCGTTCACTACGTACAGGTCCGGCAATCCGTCGTTGTTGTAGTCGAACCAGACGCAGCCCGCGCCCGTGCCCTCGAGCAGCGACCCTAACTGCGCTGAGCCGAAACTGTGGACGAAGTCGATACCCGACTTGCCCGTCGCATCCTCAAACTGGATCGCCGGGGCCTTTACGACGGCAGCAGGCGCGGCGGCGGTGGCCTGTGCGCGCAGCACGCCCGGAGCTAAATACAACAGGGCAATCACAAGAATAAGAGAGCGGCGATTCATTTTGACTGGCCTCCCTGGGCGGCGTGCTGAGATAAGTCCGCGGGTGCTTTTCCGGTCAGGTCGACTGGTGTGGTGGTATGCAGAAGCACTGCGGGCACGCGATTCTCCGCAGCGCGCTCCGGCCCCGTGTGGCAGCCCACGCAGATACGCTGCTCGCCCCCGCGTGCCCAGAACCAACCGCGTTCCAGGCGCAGCACCGTGCCGCTCGCATCCAACACCGCAAATCGCACAGGCGTGTCACCCGGCACTTTCACAAAGAACGACCCGTCCTGCTCTACCGGCGCTGTGCCCGCAACATGTGTGCGCCCGTCTGCATCCTGCGTCTCCATGCGTACCGTCGCAGGCACGCCCTTCAGAGCGCCGTCGCGCGACAAACGTGCATCCAGCGCCAGTAGGTTCGCGTAATCCCATGGGTGCAATCCCGATGGGTGATGATGCGGCCGCGTGCGTGGCGCGAGCAGCATGGGCTCCACAATATTCATGCCGTCCACTGACAACACCGGCTCCAGTGTCGACGCGCCCGGCTTCCACTGCTTGAGCGCGAAGCGTTCTGACTTTGTGGAGCGTGCGCTCATCAACCACGCTCCGTCTTCGGTCTCGGTGACCGCGCCGGCGTACTCCGCGCGTGGCGCAGCAATGCGTTCCTCGTGTGCCAGCGGCGAGGTGAAGCGCGCCAACGATGCACCGTGTGTGAAAACCACATCGCCCGACGCAACCTGATGCCCGCCCCAGCGTGGCACCCCGTGATCGCAGCGATAGGACTCCACGCCCGAGCCGTCCGCATAGACAAGGAACAATTCCGGCGAACCGTCGGTGCCCAGCGGGAAGCCCGCTTCGAACAGGATGCGGCCATCCGCCAGCACATCGTCCGGCAATGCATTCGCATGCGTGTAGGTCAGCGGAAACACCGCTGCCATTCCCGCCTCCAACACCTTGGCGGAGTCATTCAGCCGTGCTGTTACGAGTGAGAATCCATGAGGACCGCGCTGCGCATACACCATCCGTTCGGCGGGGAGATAGAAAGGGCGAATAGCATCGGTAGATCCCTGCGCCACCTGCCGCAGCATACCGCTCGTCAGAGTCAGTTCCCAGATCTGCCACGGATCGCCTATAGCCTTCTTGCCTGCAAACAGAACCGTCTTCGCGTCGAACGAGACATTCGCGTCCGCCGTTGCGGCAAATCCCGCCACAAGAGGCTCGGTCTTGCCGTCGTGCACGCGCAGCAACTGCGCACCCTGCGGAAAGCGTTCGCCGCCGCGCAGCGCCGCCATGGGCTCATATGCGGTAGCGGCAGTCACCACAAGATCCGTCTTCAGGTTCTCGGTTGAATTCGGTGTGAACGCGCACACCGGCAGCAGCAGTGCGCCAAACAGAGCCACCCAGATTGTCCGGTTCCCCACCTTCATCCAATCAACTCCATGGGGCGGGGGCTGCATGCGGGTCCGCGCAGCGCAAGGTAAGGTTCGATCGAGGCCATCATCGCGTCGAAGGCATCGTGGTCCAGCGACTGGTCACCATCGCTCCATGCCTTGTCGGGATCGGGATGCACTTCGACGATCAGCCCATCGGCCTCAGCAGCAACCGCAATACGAGCCAGTGCCGGAACCAGATCTCGGTTGCCAGCCGCATGGCTGGGATCGGCAATCACCGGGAGGTGCGAAATCTGCTTGAGCAGCGCAATGGCCGTAACGTCGAAGGTGTTACGGGTCGCGGTCTCGAAAGTACGGATGCCGCGCTCACACAACATGACGTTCGTATTGCCATTGTCGAGGATAATCTGCGCCGAGCGCAGCATATCGGCCACGGTCGCCATCATGCCGCGCTTCAAAAGAATGGGCCGGCCGGACCGCGCTGCCGCTTCCAGCAGCGAAAAGTTTTCCATGTTGCGCGAGCCGATTTGCAGAATGTCGGCGAACTCGGCCACAAGCGGAACGTCACACTCCGACATCACTTCAGTGACGATCGCGAGGCCGCTCTCGACACGGGCATGGGCCAACATCTTGAGGCCTTCGCGGCCGTGGCCTTGAAATGCGTAAGGAGAGCTGCGGGGCTTGAAAGCGCCGCCACGTAGGATGCGCGCGCCAGACCGGCGCACCCGCAGAGCTGTCTCAATCAACTGGGCTTCGGTCTCCACCGAACAGGGCCCGGCCATAGTGATGAACTCATCCCCGCCAACAGTGAAATCCAGAACCGGGATCACCGTTTGCAGGCGCTCCGCACTCTTCAGAACATCCGGCGTTTCGGCAAATCGCTCCTGCCAACTTACGCGCACCCGTGGCGCTCCAATCCGGGGAAGCGTCAGACTACCGCGATTGGTAGTCCCCCGCCTCCACCCAAAGGTGGAGATGCGCACCGGGTGTCCGGCCGCACCTGCCACTCCGTTTTTAGCCACGGAATGAACACTTGTCTGTGACGAATGAACTTGACTGTGATTTTGCTAGTCGAGGTGTAAAAGCGGTGGAGGTTGGTAACCGAAGACCGCGTCGAGAACCGATGCTACGCCGAGCGCGATCTCATCCTCAAACGGCCGCGCCGCCACCTGTACGCCGATGGGCAACCCCTCAGGCGAGAACCCCACGGGCACCACCGCCGCCGGCGCTGCCAGCGCATTGAACCACTGCGTGTGTCGCACGGCATCGAGGTAGGCCACACTTTGCCCGTCAACGGTCCAGGTGCGTTCACCATGCCTCCACGCAGGAACGCTGGCAACGGGACACAGCAGCAAGCGATGATCGCGCATCTCTTCAAGTGTCTTAGCACGCACCAGGTCGAGTTCCGCCCAGGCGTTAAGCAACTCCGTCGCGGTGAGCGGAGGAACGGACTCGGATATGCCGAGAAACTCCTCAAAGATCGGGCTGAGCCGTTCACGCTTGCCCTCAATGGCCGGCGCATAGAATATGGCGCCGCACTGCACAAAGAACTTCCACCACAGCTTGCGCAATTGCTCCAGCGTGCGCGGCCGGAACGGTTCCACGTGGAACCCCGCCTCGCGCAGCGCCTGTGCTGCGGCCTGCACGGCGGCGCGCGTTTCCGGCGTCACTGGCACAATTCCGTCGTCCTCAAAAAAGCCCACCGTGTGCACGCGCAGCTCATTCAGACTCTGCGTACGCAGCGCCACCGGCGGACTCACCGGATCGCAAGCATCCTGCCCGCACAGTGTGCGAAACAAGAGTGTGACATCCTCCATCGTCCGCGCCATGGGCCCAATTGCACCCAGCACGGAGAATGGTCCGACGCACGGCGGGAGATGGCCCGTGCCTGGCACGCGACCCGGCGTGGGTTTGAGCGAACAGATACCGGTGAAATGCGCAGGGACGCGTACCGAGCCTCCCGAGTCTGACCCGAGACCCGCCGCTGACAAGCCCGCCGCAATGGCCGCCGACTCGCCGCCGCTGGAACCGCCCGGCGTGCGCTCCAGATCCCACGGGTTCGCCACGCGGCCGTGCAGCAGGTTCGCCGACTCGTAGGCCATCAGGAACTCCGGGCAGTTGGTCGTACCCAGAATCAGTGCTCCCGCTGCGCGTAACCGCGCCACCACAACCGCGTCCTCGTGTGGCACGTCACCTGCGTGAATGAGGCTGCCGATCTCGCACTTCAGCCCCCTGGTCGCAATGGACGACTTGACCGTCACCGGCAGCCCGTGCAGCGGGCCGCGGGGTTCCTTCATCGCTTCAAGCCGATGCGCTTCTGCTCGAACGCGCTCCGCATCAAAGTCCGCAAAAGCATTCAGCTGCGGATTGAACCGCTCGATCTGCGCGATGTGCGCCTGGGCCAGTTCTGGAATCGAGATCTCGCCCGAACGCAGCAGCTCAAGCTGCCGCGCGGCGGGCTGCAGAACCACATCGCTCATGGCCGCGCCGCCTGCCCGGTTGCGCAACCCGCACCGGTGCAGGTCGACGCATCATCTGCCGGCGACGACGGCAGCGGCTGATAGTTAAAGCGATACGCGCGGACAGGCTCGCCCGTGTCGAAGCGGTCGTTCCAGTCGAGCTGATACGTGAGCGCATCGGCGTCGTCAGGAAACTTCTCCGAAGAGGGATACGGATACCGGCTCATGCCATGGAAGGGCAACTGCGTCACCGTGTAGGGCGAGGCATCCCACCAGTCCATGTCCTTCACGTAGCCGTTGGCGTAGAAGAAGTAGTCGCGCTTCCAATGAGCAGGCAGCGCGGGCAATGCCGTTGCGTCGAACTCCGTGGCAATTTCCTCGCCACTACCAAAGATTGCGTACCGGTCGTCGACACCCTTCACCAGCGCCGTCACGTCGCCGTAGCGCGTGTAGTTGCCGCGCTGGTGCTGGAAGGGACCGGTGAGGCTCACGCGGTTGTAGTCATAGTCCAGATCGCCGGGGCTCTTGCCTTCGAGCTGCGTGGGGTAGCCGCGGAAGTGTTCCGTCGCCTGCGTCAGCGGGACCTCGGTGGTGCGCGCCTCAGCCTCGGCATGGTTATCGATGAGCACTTGATCCCAATAGATCTCGAGGTTTGATACCAGACGGATACGCCGCGTACCTGCCGGCAGCTTGCCTGTGAGGTCGACGACGATTGTGCGCTCCAGGCCCGCCGGGAAGCCCGCATCGCCCGGGATGCGTTGCCATGTGCCGTCGGCGCGCTCTGCCTCTACGTAAGGCGAGATGGGCTTGATGCCCGCCTGCCACGCAGCGTAGAGAGAGGTTGCGCTGAAGTAGTTCACATAGCCGGTCATCAGCAGGCGCAGCGGAGCCGCTGCGTTCACCGCGCCCAGATCGAGGGTCAACGTGTGCTCGTTGGCAAAGCCGTCGTAGGGCGTCGGCGTAAAGCCGCCGGCGAACGTGTGATCGGCACGGCTCAGCGTGTCCAGCACATCGTGCCCGTCGCCGTCCCAGGCACCCTTGGGCAATCGCGTGCCTGCCGAGGCAACCACGCGCCCCGAGGCAAACGGCGGGTCGTCGAGGAACCGCTCATCCGGATTCACTTCAACATTCTCCGGATGATCGACCGCAACCAGCCGCAGTTCGTCGATGTAGTTCACTTCTTCCATCGGCTCAATGAAGCGCAGACTCAGCTTGCCATTCGTCTCCGCCAGCTGGCTGCCCTCCACCTTGATCCACTCCCCTGGATTCGGCGTGTTGCGGCGCGTGGGAGTAAACCAATGGCCCACCACGGCCGCGCCGATCACGTCGGTCACAAGCTTGTACTTGTGGCCGTCCCATGCAAACAGCACCGGGCACGAGCTGCCGCGGCGATCCGCTTCCTTCATCGCGATCACCGGCGTATGCGGCAGATCGATCTCATCCTGCAACACGCCCGTTGGCCAAAGGATGCGCAGCAGGTCGATGCTCTCGGCCTTGCCCAGTCCGATGAGAATCTGCGGTGCCGCCTGCGTGGCAAGACCAGACGCTCCTGCCAGCTCCCACTTCTGCCACTGGCCGTTCGCGAAGATCTCCACCTTCGAGCCGATCGCCGTCTTGTTGTCTGCATAGCCGATCAGATCGAGACGCACAAAGTGGTTCTTGTTCGCGCCCACATTGCGCAGCAGCACGGGCGGCGCGTTGAGCTGCGTCACAATCAGGTCCGCCGCGCCATCGCCGTCCACGTCCGCTGCGATCAATCCGCGTGGCGCCGCGAACTTCACAGCATCCACGCCAAGTGCATGGCTTACGTCCTCAAAGGTGCCGTCACCTCGATTGCGGAAGACCTTTACGCGCGGGCCGGCACTGGTCTCGACGATCGCCGCAAGATCGATCCATCCATCGTTGTCAATGTCGATGGCAGTTACGCCCCATCCGGCAGTCGCGCCTTCAAGCGGAAGGGGCACGCGCTTGAAGAGCCGGCCTATATCGTTCGGCCCAGCCACGTTGCGCCACAACGTCACACCAGGCGCACCCGCATGGGTCACGGCGATGTCCATCCACCCGTCCTTGTCGAAATCCAGCACGGCGATGCCGCGCGTCACAGGCAGCTTCTCGTCGTAGAGCGCCTGCGTCGGATACTTTTCTTCGCGCGGATTCACGAACAGCACGGGCGAAGCGCCATCGCCTGTCATCGCAAGATCGACCGCGCGGTCATTGTTGAAATCGGTCAGAATCGCGGTCGTCGTCTTTCCACTTCCGCCCAAACCCGTGGGCTCCGTCCACTCCGTAAAGGTCTTGTTGCCGTTGTTGCGCCACAACACATTCGGCGTGTCGCCAGTCTTCAGCGGAGCGCCGGAGATTATCAGATCGAGATCGGCATCGTGGTCGTAGTCCACAAACGTGATGCCCGTAGGTCGGTTGCGCGGTGCGAGACCTGCTTCTGCCGTCACATCCTGAAACTTGCCCTTGCCCAGGTTCCGGAACAGGAGCACCTTGTCGTCGAAGGCAACAGCTAAGTCGTTCAACGAGTCGGCATCGTAGTCGCCCACGGTGCAGGCCACCGCGTGCCCCTCGGCCTTCAGCCCCGCCGCGGCTGCATCGATCTCGACAAACTTTCCATCCGCGCCGCGATGCAGCACACGAATCGCCTGAGCGCCCGAGGCCGTCAGCACCAGATCCATCTGGCCCGACCCGGTCACGTCCAGCATGCAGGCACCGCCGGTTTCATTTGCTTCGCTCTTGCCCGCGAGCAGCGATTGCGCTTCCAGACGCACAGGAATCATCACTTTATCGTGCTGCTGCGGCTCCTCTACCGGCGTCACCGTCGAGTAGTGGCCCTGCTCGCCGTAAGCCAGGCCAATGGCGGCAGAGATCTTGGTGCTTGTCATGTGTTGGAAAAGCTTGAAGTGCTCTTTGGCCTCTGGCGTACGGCCGGAGCGCTGCAGGGCGCGGGCTATCGCAAATTCAGAGGATGCGTGCTGCGGCGTGATGGCAAGCGCCTTCTGAAACATGGAGATGGCCTCATCGAACCGCTTCATCTCACTCAGACACACACCCGCAAAGTAGTACGAGTCCGCGTCGCGCGGGTCCAGCGCCGTGGCCTTCTCAAAGCTT
>WSSedB1CaDRAFT_10000473_pt1 | contig 17493 bp, 14 predicted proteins | sample WetSurSB1Cattail_FD_9460 | JGI IMG/M metagenome (IMG submission 9460)
GGCATTTCTGCAGCAACATCTTTGCGAAAATCGCTGAGCAGCCCCCTTCCAGGGGGCATTAGCAAAGCCCCGTCCTGTGGGCGGGGATTCAGCCGCCGTTTACTTAAATCTTTAGAAGGAACTGCATGAAACCTCTCGTTGCCCTGGTGGGCCGCCCCAATGTGGGCAAATCAACTTTGTTTAATCGTTTGCTGGGCCATCGCCGCGCCATCGTGGCCGACACCCCTGGTGTTACCCGCGACCGTAATTACGCCCTGATCAATCGCTTTGAGAAACCGTTTGTCCTGATCGACACCGGCGGTTTTGAGCCGGTGACCGAGGACCGGCTTCTCCAGCAGATGCGCGAACAGTCACGTCTGGCCATGGAAGAGGCAGATGTGATCATTTTCATGATGGATGCCCGCAGCGGCCTGACACCGGCTGATATTGAGGTGGCAGACATGCTGCGCCGGGTCACCAAACCGGTTCTGTACGTGGTCAACAAGGTTGACGGCGAAAAGCTGGAAAACGACTCAGCAGACTTTTACACGCTGGGGGTTGAAAACCTGTATACCATCTCGGCCGAACACAACCGGGGCGTTTACGACCTGATGGAAGACTTGATGAACCTGCTCCCCGTGGATGACAGTTCCGGTTCTTCCGAGGAACTCACAAGAATCGCCGTGGTCGGGCGTCCCAATGTTGGCAAATCCTCATTGGTCAACCGTTTGCTAGGGTTTGAGCGAGTGGTTGCCAATCCGACCGCCGGCACCACCCGCGATTCCGTTGACACTCTTTTTATATGCAACCAAAAATCGTATCAGCTCATTGATACTGCCGGTATCCGCCGCAAGGGAAAGACCACTGAAAAACTGGAAAAGTACAGCGTGGTTGACGCGCTGCGCAGTATCGAGCGGGCCGATGTGGTCTTGGTGGTTCTTGATGCTGTGGAAGGGGTTACAGAACAGGATGAACGTATCGCGGGATATGTACATGAGGCGGGTAAAAGTTGCGTATTCGTGGTCAACAAGTGGGATGCCCTCCCAAAGGACAACGCCACCTTCGGTATATATGTGGACAAGGTCAGGACCGGTTTCAAGTATCTGGCCTACGCTCCGATCGTATTTGTTTCGGCAAAATCCGGCCAGCGCATCGGCAGTATTATTGAATCGGTAGATGATGTCATGGAACAGTACTGCCGCAGGGTATCAACCTCTGATCTGAACCGGGTTTTTTCCGAGGCCACCAACAGTCATCACGCGCCGCTGTCCCATGGCAGACGGGTAAAGTTTTATTTTACAACGCAAGTTGGCACACGCCCACCCACATTTGTTGTCTTCACCAACCAGCCTGACAGTATTCATTACTCTTACGAGCGCTACCTGATCAACCAGTTCCGGGAGGCGTTCGGTTTTAATGGTACACCGCTCCGCCTGATTTTCCGGGGAAGAGATAAAAACGACGCCTTGCGGCACCCTCGCAAGAACTCATAAAATCTTTACTTGCCCGGTCGCATGGGATATTATTTCAACAATTTACCTTCTTTATCACGCGTGGAATGGGGCAATGGGGCATGAGTCTTGTCGGAAATCTGGAAGATCTTGATCTTGGTGAGATTTTACAAATCGTCAGCCTCAGCAAAAAGTCGGGAACTCTTGTACTTCAGAGCCAAGGGCGTGAAGCTGCCATAGTCTTCCGCTCAGGGCAGGTTGTTCGGGCCTCCTCCAGCATGTTTCCCCAGAATCTTGGTGAGCTCCTTACCAGACATTCCATTATTGATTCCTCCATTCTCCGCAAGGCGCTTGCTTTGCAAGAGTCGGAAGGCTTTCTCGAACGTCTCGGCGCAATCCTTGTCAAACACTTTGATGTCAACCAGGAGATGATCGAGGAGGTTGTCCGCACTCAGGTTGAAAAGGTTGTGTTTTCCCTGTTCGAGTGGACAAGCGGCAGCTTTGATTTTCAGTTTCAGGACCTGGTGGAGACGGTGTACGATACCAAAATGGACCCTCTGCAGTTTATGCTCAACCAGGGGCTGAATCCGCAGCTTCTCGCCATGGAAGGTGTTCAGGCCATGGAGGAAAGACTCAAAGCCATCTGCAGGGGAGATTTTAGTGACGACATTGACAACGATGACGATTATACCGAAAGCGATAGTTCCATAGCCGTACCCCAAAAAAATCAAGCAAAAAAACCGTTGGTTATTGTAGATGACGACGGCCCAACACTCCAGGCGGTGGCTGACGCCCTGGAGGTGCTGGGGTATGTTGTCCATGCCATGAACCGTAGCGAAGATACGCTTGTCAAGGTTGACAGTCTGTTCAAGGAGGGAGAATATCCGACGATCCTGATCGACCTGATCATGCCAAAGATGGATGGTTCCGGGGTTCTGGGCGGGATCGAGCTCATGGAGCTTTTGAACAATAACTTCAAAAATCTGCGTATGATTGTAATGAGCGACTATCCGAATGCGGATGCCGAAACAAGGGTGTGCGAACAGGGGCACCTGTTTATTTTGAAGCCCCGCAGGGCCGAGATCCGTAAACCGCGAATGCTGAGTGATTTTATCGAGCGACTTCAAGCGGAAATTCGATGAAAAGCTTACGGTTTATTCTTGTCACCGATTGTCATGACTGATCACACCGCATCGGCACATAAGGCTGCCCAGAACTTTCTGGAGGAAGCAGAAGATCTTGTCGATCAACTTGCCGCGAATCTGGCCGATCTGGCCGACGGCAACGATGTGAATCCCGAACTGCTCAATTCCATTTTCCGGGGAGCCCATTCCATGAAGGGATTGGCTGGTATATTCGGGTTTAGCGGTATTACCAGATTGTCTCACCACATGGAAAGCCTTTTGGACTGGTTGCGTTTGGGCAAACTTTCCCTGACAAAACCAGTCATGCGGCTGCTTTTTGAGTCACAGTCGCTGCTGAAGGTGTTGCTGCTCGATATTGCCGAAAAGGACCAGACAGCCCACTCCGACGAAATTGCCGTCTGCGGTGCCAGGATCGGAGAGTGTCTTTTGCTTTCCAAGGAATGCACCGGCGTTTCCACCATCGGACAGCTAGGCCTATCGGAACAACTGCTCGGCTCTTTGACCGAGTATGAACAACACCGGTTGTTGGATAATTTGGACAGGGGCAAAAACCTCTATTCCATCCATGTCTCGTACGCCTTGGATAGCTTTGATGAGGAGCTGACCCGGCTTTTGGATACATTAAAGAGCGGTGGAGAGATTGTCAGCACCTTACCTGGTTCGGGCGACAACATCGAAAACCGGATCGGTTTTGACGTTCTGTACGGTTCCTCCCGGCAGTTGGAAGACATTCGCACACTACTTGGCAGAAATGATATTGATGTTGTCAGATTGGGAGCACCGCTTTCCGGTGGATGTGCTGAGCATATGCCATTGCTTGTGGAAACTGATTCCATACACAAAGCCGATGACACTTTCTTCATGATAGAGGAACTCCCCGTGCTTTCGACCGGAAACGGGGCACTTTCGGCCAAAAGTCTGAGCCGTACCGTTCGTATGGATATCGGCAAGCTCGATGCGTTGATGAATATCGTCGGCGAGCTGACTCTTACCCATGCATCCATCAACGACATTGCGCTTAAACTGCATGCTCAGGGATCTTCCGGGCTGGCCAACGACCTCGCCAATGCCTCCCGGACGCTTGAACGCAGGTTGGCTGACCTGCGGAGGGGAGTAACGGAAATTCGCATGGTTCCAGTGGGACAGCTCTATGAAAAACTGTCACTGGCCGTACGAGCTATTTCCCGCGAACTGGGAAAGATGGTGGATCTGAAGCTGTTCGGCTCCGGTACGGAATTGGATAAACTGATTGTCGAAGAAATCTCCGATCCGATGGTGCACATCATCAGAAACGCCATCGACCATGGTATCGAAACTCCGAAGCAACGCGCTGCTCTTGGCAAGAGTGAAACAGCAACCATCAGCATATCGGCCTTTCAAAAAGATGGCCATGTTATTATCGAGGTCGAAGACGACGGTAACGGTATTGATTTAGAGAGAGTCAAGGCCACTGCTCTGCGGAAAGGACTCATACGGAATGTGGCCGGTATCTCCGACAGGGAGGCGCTCGAGTTCATATTCCTGCCCGGTTTTTCAACGGCCGGCAGTGTCAGCAATGTGTCAGGGCGGGGCGTGGGCCTTGATGTGGTCAGAAACAACATCAGTGCTATCTCCGGCATGGTTGATATCGAAACCGGTAAAGGAACCGGAACCCGTTTCAGAATAACGCTTCCCGTCACACTTTATCCGTGAAGGCAGCCATGAATAAGACAATTCGGGTTGTGGTTGTCGATGATTCCGCATTTAGCAGGCGCAGCATTACAAAAATGCTGGATGGATTCAAAAATATCCAAGTTGTGGGGTACGCGGTCAACGGAGAAGACGGGATCCGCAAGGTTATTGCCCTGAACCCTGATCTGGTGACCCTTGATCTGGATATGCCCAAGATGGATGGGTTTACCCTGTTGCGCATCCTGACGACCCGTTTTTCCACACCGGCAGTTGTTGTCAGCGCCTTGAGCGACGCAGGCAATGTATTCAAGGCACTGGAACTGGGGGCTTTCGACTTTGTATCCAAACCATCAAACATGGCTTCGGAAAAGCTCTTGAGCATACAGGATGATCTGCGCAGCAAGGTGCTTTTGGCAGCGGGCCGGAAACCGGTCGGCAAACAGCGTCTTGAGCCGCCGGATGAGGGGAATGTAAAACGACGCACCTGCTCGCGGCCGGAATCGACTCCGAGTGTCGGGGCTCCGCACCCTTTTGATATTGTTGCCATCGGCGCTTCCACCGGCGGCCCTCCGGCTCTGCAAAGCATCTTTTCCGCCTTTGAACGGCAACTGCCTTTTGCTGTTGTTGTTTCCCAGCATATGCCGCCGGGATTTACCAAAACATTTGCCGAGCGCCTCAACCGCTCATCGGTCTTTACGGTAAAGGAAGCCGAAGATGGCGATGCTGTCCTGCCGGGCCGGATTCTGATTGCTCCCGGTGGTATGAATCTGATTTTTGAGGATCTGGCGAGTGAGGTTATTATAAGAACAGTACTGCCATCGCTGGACGACCGTTACACGCCCTCGGTGGATGTGATGTTCTCGTCCTGCGCCAAGGTCTACCGCAACCGTATGATGGCGGTGGTTTTGACCGGCATGGGAAATGACGGCAGCAAAGGCTTGCGGGCAGTGAAGGAACAGGGCGGTTTTATCGTGGCGGAATCCGGCGAGACAGCCGTGGTGTACGGCATGCCGCGGGAGGCAGCAGCCACCGGTTTCGTTGATCGGGTGCTCCCGCTGTATCTCGTGGCCCAGGAAATCCTTTACAGAGGAGCGTTTTATTGAGTAAGACGATACTTGTAGAGACGCCCCGCTGGGGCGTCTTCAGCGGTCTTGTTTCAGAGTACCGAGCCTATATTTGAATTGCAGCGCTCCTGAGACGCGCCAGCGGTGCGTCTCTACAACAATTTGAATGATAAATTGATTTACTCATAGAGAGAAAGGAAACGATTGTGGAACAAAAATATAACCCGGCGGCGGTTGAGCAAAAATGGCAGCATAAGTGGGAGGAAGAGTCAACCTTTGCGGCTGACGAAACAAGCGACAAACCCAAGTATTATCTGCTGGAAATGTTTCCCTACCCTTCGGGCAGGATCCATATGGGACATGTGCGCAACTACTCCATCGGTGATGTGATCGGCCGGTTCAAGCGGATGCGGGGTTTTAATGTGCTGCACCCCATGGGATGGGACGCTTTTGGCATGCCTGCCGAAAATGCAGCTATTCAGAACAAGAGTCACCCTGCAAAGTGGACGTATGAAAACATTGCCTACATGCGGGGCCAGCTCAAAAAGATGGGACTATCCTATGACTGGGGACGAGAACTGGCCACCTGCGATGTGGAGTATTACCGCTGGGAACAAAAGATTTTTCTTGAGATGTTTGCCAAGCAGCTGGCCTATAAAAAGACCTCCTTTGTCAACTGGTGTCCGAAATGTGAAACCGTGCTGGCCAACGAACAGGTCGAGAACGGTGCATGCTGGCGTTGCGACAGCGCCGTACAGCAGAAAGAGCTTGATCAGTGGTTTTTCCGCATCACTCACTATGCCGAGGAACTGCTCGACTATACCGATCAATTGCCCGGCTGGCCGGAGCGGGTACTGGTCATGCAACGTAACTGGATCGGCAAGAGCTTCGGCTGCGAAATAGACTTCCAACTTGAGGGGCATCCCATCCCGATCAAGGTTTTTACCACCCGCCAGGATACGGTGTTTGGCGCCACCTTCATGTCCCTTGCTCCGGAGCATCGACTGGCCCATGCGCTGACGACACCCGACAGAAAAGAAGAAGTCGAACGCTTCATCGAGAAGGTTAAAAAGACCGATCGCACGAAACGCACCGCCGATGACTACGAGAAGGAAGGAGTCTTTACCGGATCCTACTGCATCAATCCCCTGACCAAGGCCCGCATGCCGATTTTTCTGGCCAACTTCGTGTTGACGGATTACGGCACCGGCGCGGTCATGGCGGTTCCGACCCACGACCAGCGTGACTTCGAGTTTGCCAGAAAATACGACCTGCCGCTTAAGGTGGTCATCCAGCCGGAGGGTGAAACCCTTGATCCGGCCACAATGGACGCTGCCTACACCGAGTCCGGCATCATGGTGAACTCCGGCCGCTTTGACGGCATGCGGAACGATGCCGCCAAAGCGGCCATCGCCGATTATCTGCAGGAAGCAGGCTGCGGCAAGAAAACCGTCAACTTCCGGCTGCGCGACTGGGGCATCTCCCGTCAGCGTTACTGGGGCAACCCGATCCCGGTGATCTACTGTGATGTCTGCGGAGTTGTGCCGGTTCCGGAGAAGGATCTGCCGGTGCGTCTCCCCATGGATGTGGAATTCACCGGTGAGGGGGGCAGCCCACTGGCGAAGATGGAATCCTTTATCCATGTCTCCTGTCCGAAATGCGGTGCGGCTGCCCGTCGTGAAACCGATACCATGGACACCTTTGTGCAGTCTTCCTGGTATTTCCTGCGCTATTGCTGCCCTGATTTCCAGAGCGGACCCCTTGATCGCAAACGGGTGGATTATTGGATGTCGGTGGATCAGTACATCGGCGGCATCGAGCATGCCGTCCTGCATCTGCTCTATGCCCGCTTCTTTACCAAAGTTATGCGGGACCTGGGATATGTGGCTTGTCATGAACCCTTTACCAATTTGTTGACACAGGGGATGGTCATTAAGGATGGAGCCAAAATGAGCAAGTCCAAGGGGAACGTGGTTGATCCGAACTCTTTGATCGAACGCTACGGCTCCGATACGGCGCGGCTTTTCTCCCTGTTTGCCGCACCGCCCGAGAAGGATCTGGACTGGAACGACCAGGGAGTGGAGGGCTCGTTCCGTTTCCTCAACAGGGTCTGGAAGCTGGTCCATGATCGGCTGGCACTGGTCAAAAATGCCGGGCCGGTGAATGTTGCCGGTCTCTCTGCCGAGGAACGCATTTTGCGGCGGGCGGTTCACAAGGCCATTAAAAAGGTTACCGAGGACATCGAGGACCGTTTCCATTTCAATACCGCCATTGCCGCTGTCATGGAGCTTCTCAATGTGCTTCTGTCCGCTGAGGCGTCCACTCCCCAGGCCGGGCCGGTCATGAAAGAGGCGTTGGAGAGTCTGGTCCTGTTGTTGGCTCCTTTTGTGCCGCATATCACCGAGGAACTCTGGCAGCGGCTGGGACATGACCGTCCCCTGTCCGATACCCCGTGGCCAGAGTATGACAAGGATGCCGCTGTTGATGACGAGGTGCTGATGGTTGTGCAGGTCAACGGTAAATTGCGCTCAAAGATTACCGTGGCGGCCGGGACGGACGAAGAGTCTCTCAAGGCCATTGCCTTGGCGGATGACAAGGTTCAGCCGTTTCTCCAGGGTGTGCAGGTGCGCAAGGTGATCTGCGTGCAGGGTAAACTGGTCAATATCGTGGTAGGGTAGGGGAGTCGATTATGTCTGACAAAACATGGACCACGGCCGGCCCCGGCATGTATCGGATGGCCATGATGGTTTTTGCTGTTATCGTTTTGCTATTCATGCTGGTGGGGTGCGGCTATCGTCCAGCCGCTTCCGCTGGCAACCGGCTTGATTCCAATCACCGTCTCTGGGTGGCTTTCATTGCCAACGAAACCGTCAGTTCCACGGCTCAAACAGTAGTGCGCCGGGCGCTGCTGGATGAGGCCCATGCCATGCGAGGAATTGCTCCGGCCGGCAGTTTCGAAACAGCCGATCTTCAGGTAAGCGGGACATTGCGTTCCTATTCCAACAGGGCAATTTCCTACACAGCCGCAGACCGGGCACGGGAATATCGATTGACCATTGATGTGGAACTGGAGCTGCGCAGCACGACGGATAAGGGGTTGGCCTGGAAAGGAACCCTGCAGGCTTCTCAGGATTACCCGGGCAATGCCGATCTGGCGCTCCAGCACAGCGCCGCGGAGGCCGCTCTGGCGGCCGCTTCCCGCAAACTCGCCCAGAAGTTTCTGATAACCCTGGAGCAGTCGTACTGACATGACGGCCCAGGAGCTTGAAACATCGATCCGCAACAGCAAACTGCCCAGTCTCTGTTATCTCTACGGCGAAGAGTCCTTTCTGATCGAACGGGTCACCCGTCAGCTGCTGGACAAGGCTGTTGACCCGGCCCTCAAGGATTTTAATTTCAATGTTTTTTTCGGCAATGAATCAAAGGGCATCGATATCGTTGATGCGGCCCAGACTCTGCCCATGTTTGCCGATCGACGGGCCGTTCTGGTTAAACGGGCCGAGCTGCTCAAAGCCGATGCTCAGAATATACTGCTCGACTATATCCGAAATCCCGCCGAGACCACCTGTCTGATCTTTAACGGCCTCAAAATCGACCAGCGCAAGAAATTTTTTCTGGAGTTAAAAAAACAGGGGGCACTGGTCGAGTACAAACGCCTTTACGACAACAAATTGTCCGGATTCATCCTGGGTGAAGCCCTTGTCCACGGCAAACCCATGGAGCCGGCTGCCGCTGACCTGTTGTCGTTTCTGATTGGAAACAACCTTCAGGAACTGTCGTCGCAGATCGAAAAACTGGTGCTGTATGCCGGAATACGTCCGAAAATCACCCTTGATGATGTGCGCGAGGTTGCCAGCAGCAGCAAGGCTTTCACTGTCTTCGAACTGGCCCGCTTTTTGGGTGTCAGGGATATGCACAACGCCCTGGTAAGTCTCGACACACTCTTTCGCAACGGTGAGGAGGTGCCCATGATGCTGGGGGCGCTGGCGCGTCACTTCCGGCAGCTGTGGCGGGTCAGGGAGATGGTGGATCGCAAGGCCTCCCAGTCCGATATCAGCCGCGAGGTGGGAATCAATGCCTATTTTCTGGGTGAGTATCTGCAGCAGGCCAGGAATTTTGAGCGGGGAGAGTTGCGCAACATTTTTGATGAATTGTACCGCTGCGACGTGGCCTCAAAGACCGGTGGCCACCCTTATACCCTGATGCATGGGCTGGTGATGGGGATATGCGGTAACGGATTGCGTCAGGTTGTAAACAGCTTGTAGACGTTTTTCCGGTCAGGAACTGGTTTTCGACTTTGAAGAAGATGCAGACTTTCATTGAAGTGCCCTCCGGTTTAATTGAAACATACCAAAACCAGCAAATACCTCACCCTCATCCTACGCCTACATGATATGCACACTCCCATTTTACATGGGATAAACTTTGCCACTCGCGCATGACATTGCCTTCTGTCGATTGCCCTTTGGGGCTTTTCTCGGAAGGAAATATCGCTGGAACGGCATAGCCTTTTCAAGTTTCACCGGCAGAGCCGGTGGTTTACTGAAAGACATCAATTACGAGGATATATGCTACGAAAAAATCTCCTGGTGTACCTGAAAAGCGATGTGGACTCATTTTCTGTAAAACAGCGCCATCTGAAGCGGATACGCGAGGTTTTTCCCGGTATCCACCTGATCGAGGCAACTGGAAAGGAGACATTTCATGCTCACCTTGAGGATGCGGACTGGCTGCTGACATGGCATTTCCGGCCCGAGTTGTATGAACAGGCGACCAAACTGGCAGCGGTGTTTACCCCCGCCGCCGGAAAAGATTGGGTCCCTCCCGATCCGTCCGGCAAGGTAAAGAATTTTTACGGACATTTCCACGGCCGCATCATGCGTGAGAGTCTGCTGGCAATGGTGCTCTATTTCAACCGCCGTCTGGGCCGGTGCCTGGATAACCGAAAAAACAGATTTTGGGACCGCAATGCCCTTGATGGTAGCTCGGCTCTTTTCAACCAGCGGGTACTGATCGTGGGGTACGGCGCCATCGGTCGCCAGATGGCAGAGCTGTTCAAGGCCTTTGGCGCACGGATTGCTGGGGTCAAGAGAAATATAACCATGCTTGAAAACGATCTTATCGCCGACAGGGTTGTGACGTTCGACAGTCTTGCTGACGAGCTTCCCCTGGCAGATCACGTGGTCCTGATGCTTCCCGGCGGTTCTGATACGGAAAACCTGTTTACGGAACGTCACTTCGGCTTGATGAAACCGGGATCCCACCTGTACAACCTTGGACGTGGCAACTGTTACCATGAAGAACATCTGGTCAGCGCGCTTCACAATGGTCCACTTGCAGGCGCCGGGCTGGATGTGTTTCGCGAAGAGCCGCTTTCACCAACCTCACCGCTCTGGAATCTCCCCAATGTACTCATCACCCCTCATGCCAGCGCCATCAGCCGGGAATACTTGGATCTCTATATTGAGGAGTGGATAGAAACCGTAAGGGAGATCTGGGGAGAGTGACCGGAACCCGGGAGGAATGAAATGCCTGTTATTGGCGCGCCCGGAGAGATTTGAACTTTCGACACCCAGATTCGAAGATAAAGTGTAATACTATCCTCGGGATGGGACCGGGTCCTCAGAATGGTCGTCCTGAGGCGTTTGATTCGGGAAGACGTTGCCTTCCCACGAAGCTCCCCCAACTCGGATTTGCCTCCCTCGAAATAACAAAAACCTCCCCCAAATATGAACTAGCAGTCCTGGTTACTTCAATGAGTCGAGGTTTACCTTCAGTACTTTTTTTTTCAACGGCAAACATGGAGACTCAAATTATTCTATTTTCATTTCTAAGTGCGTGATATATGCAAGTGTCGCTTATTTCATTATGTTGCACCCGCCGGAATATGACGCTTCTGGGAAGAGGTGTGAAATACAAATACCTGACGGGAAAGTATAGGCCCGGAGCACAACATGACCGAGTATATGTTTAATCAGCTTGTCGATATCGATCAGGTGCGGAAGTTGCTGCAATCTCACCACATCCTTTCGGGAATGGCATATAGTATGCGAGATGCCGTGGGGAATATTCTTATCGCCGTGGGATGCCAGGATATCTGTGTGCGGTTCCACCGGGCCAATCCCGTTACTTTATCCCGTTGCTGCGAAAGCGATAACTACATCAATACACGTCTGCGGGACTTAGATGAAGGATATTCTATAGAGTACCGATGCAAGAACGGGATGATGGATGTTGCAATCCCTATCAACATTAACGGAAGGCATGTTGGCACTTTCTTCACCGGGCAGTTTTTCTACGATGACGAGAGACCCGATACGGAGTTTTTCCGCACGCAGGCCGAAGAGTTCGGGTTTGATTCTGAAGAGTATTTTCAGGCGCTTGCACTGGTTCCCGTGTTCAGCCGTGAATATGTCCGTCGCAACCTGCTTTTCCTTTGCAATATGGTGCTGATCCTGGCTGAAACAGGACTAAAAAACCTCAGATTTGCCCTTGACACAAAGGAACGCAGACGAACCGGGAAACGGCTCATACTGATGAATTTCGCCCTGAATCATATCAGAGAGGCGGCCTACCTGATCGACGAACAGGGTCGTTTCAAATATGTCAACAACGAGGCCTGCGTGGTGCTGGGCTATAGCAGCAACGAATTACTCGCCAGTTGCGTAGCGGATGTCGATCCCGACTTTCCAGCGGAACACTGGCCTGCCCATTGGTGTGACATCAAGTCACGCGGTTCGCTTGTTATCGAGAGGCGCCACAAAACCAGGGAAGGTCGAGTTTTCCCGGTGGAGATCTACGCCACCTATTTCGAATTCGAGGGGCAGGGGTACCACCTGGCGCTGGCACGCGACATCACCGAGCGCAAACAAATGGAAACGGCGCTGCGCGAGAGCGAACAACAATTCCGCACCCTGACGGAAAACTCGCCGAACATTATAATGCGTTATGACCGGGAGTGCAGTCGAGTCTACGTTAACCCGACCTATACACGGGAAACCGGGATTGCGGCGGAGTTGGTGCTAAACCTTACTCTCGAAAAGAAGTGGACGGACGTCACAAATATGACGGCGAAGAAATACAAATCAAAACTTCAGCAGGTGATGCAAACCGGAGTTCCCGCCGAAATACTGTTAGAATGGCAACGCCAGGATACCGGGCAGGTTGTCAGCCACATCTTTAATGTGGTTGCGGAAAAAGATTTGGATGACAACATAACCGGATGTCTGGCCATCGGCCATAACATCACCGGACTCAGGGAAGCGGAATCCAGGTTGGCCAAACTGGCGGAAACCGCGCCCGGCGCAATGTTCAACTTCCTCCTGAAGCCCGACGGTACGTCGTGCATGCCCTATATTTCCGCGCGTGTCAAGGCGTACGGCCTACGTCCCGATGTTATGGCGGAAGACTTGTCGGAAGCCTTCGACCTGATTCATCCTGGTGATATAGTTCGAGTGCGAAAGTCAATTTCCGAATCGTCGCGCACTCTTTCTTCCTGGCATTCAGAATTTCGAGTACTTCACCAGGCAAATGGCGAAGTATGGGTAGAAGGAAGGGGCACACCAGAGTTCCAGCCGAATGGCGGCATTCTTTGGAGCGGTTTTTTCCATGATATTACCGAGCGCAAACTGACAGAAATATCACTCATTGCAAAAAAGGAGCAACTTGCCTCCATGGCTATTGATCTTTCTCTGGCGGAAGAGCGCGAACGTCGCCGTATTGCATCGGAGCTACACGATCATATCGGCCAACTGCTGCTTCTGAGCAGAATACGACTGGATTCCTTGGCTGGCGTGTTCACAAACGGATTTCATAAGAACACCTATAATGAAATCCAGGAACTCCTTACCCGGTCAATCAGCGATGTCCGTTCCCTGACCCAACAGTTAAACCCTCCGTTGCTGGCAAAAGCTGGGCTTGAAGCGGCTTTGGGATGGTTGGCCAAAAGGATGGAGGCGGATTACTCCCTTCAGGTGAATTTTGCCGATGACGGGAGTGCAAAGCCGCTCAACGAGGAATTTCGAGCTATCCTGTTTCAATCGGCACGTGAGCTTCTCATCAATGTAGCCAAACATGCGGGAACCGGCAAGGCTGGGCTTGTCATAGGCCGGGAAGCAGATACGCTCATGCTCATAGTCGAAGACCATGGAGTGGGTTTCCCTTCTCCTTCCGATCACGACACACATGTTCACCAGAACAGTACATTCGGGCTCTTCAATATAAGGCAGCGGATCAAATATCTTGGGGGAAAAATGATGATCGGATCCGCGCCGGGACGCGGGACACGCGTCACGATCCATGTTCCTATTATGGATGACAATTCCATTGGTGACGAACCTTCCGCTTACCCTGTTTAAATCGATACGAGTGGGTGAGGACAAAACTCACCCACGCAAGACCGGAGGAGAAATGAGCATCAGAATTCTGCTTGCGGATGATCACAAGATCATGCGCGAAGGTTTGAAAGCTTTGTTGGCCAAAGCAGCTGATATAGAGGTGGTCGCGCAAGCGGCCAACGGTGTTGAGGCGGTTCAACAAACAGCGGAACATGCTCCGGACGTGATAGTTATGGACTTGAGCATGCCGAAAATGGGAGGGATCGAGGCGACACGGCGTATTCTTGCCACCAATCCGGACATAAAAATCCTTGCGCTTTCCATGGCTATGGAAAGAAGCTGCGTGCTGGAGTGCCTGAAGGCTGGCGCAAAAGGCTATCTCATCAAGGATTGCGCCGGTGAAGAGCTGATTGGAGCGATTCGCACGCTGGCCTCGGGGGGCTCATATCTTTGCTCCAAGATAACTGAGCTTGTCATCAGTGATTACGCGCAACGTGCAGCCGACGACCCGTCATCCACCCATGCAGAGCTTTCCAAGCGCGAGCAGAATGTGCTTCAACTAATAGCCGGAGGGAAAAACACCAAGGAAATTGCTTTCACGTTTGGAGTCAGCGTCAAAACCATCGAAGTTCATCGAAGCAACATAATGAAAAAACTCGACCTGCACAGCATTGCGGAGCTCACCAAATATGCTCTCCGTGAAGGGTTGACCTCCATCGAACTCTAGACAAGGGTCGCCTCAACATAATGATGCGGAGATGACACCAAAGACCCGCGTCCCGCGGTTTAAATTACATTTTCGCGGTTGAGCAGCTTCGCTTCTCCTCAATACACCTTCGTATTCCCTTATCCATCCCATAAGGTATTTCGCAGTTATTTCACAAAATACCTGAGTATGAATCCGCTAGCCACAAGCGTATGATTCCACTATCACTACGTACAAGGAGCCGTTGTATGTACAAAACGGAAACGCCGGAACAGGCCGAAACAACCTTTGATATCAAGCCGGAAAAGATCAGTCGCTATTTTAGCCCACTTCCGGATTGCCACGGTGTAAACATGACCTCACTTGATAAATGAGAGATGAACTTTCCATGTCCGAAGCCTTGCAAAGGTTCAGTATTGCATCGGAGATAAAGGACAATATCGGCCAGCTCATCCTGCTGGCAAGGATCAACCTTGACCTGCTCTCCGACGAGAAGAAGCCTGATGGGCACATGTCAGAGTTTTATGCTGTACGCAGCCTGCTCGATCAGGCGCTCAGCGACATCCGTACGCTCTATTCCAGGCTTTCTCCACCACTTCTTAGCGAGAACGGACTTGAATCCACCTTGGAATACCTGTGCCTGCAGATGGAGAATGAGTACGGATTGCTGGTGAAATTTGTTGATGACGGAAGCGAGAAACCGTTTGGAAATATGTCTCATTCCATTGTTATGTATTATGTTGCTCGGGAGATTCTGTTCAACGTGGCAAGGCATGTAAAAGACCGTGCGGTACAGCTTTCCATCGGTCGTACAGGAAACAGTCTCAAACTTGTGGTTGAAGATTCGGGCACCGGTTATGATTTTCACAGAATCATCTCGGATCACAGAAAAATGGGGAGGCTTGATATCCGTCAATGTATCCAGCGAATGGGAGGCGGTATAAGCTTTACATCCATCCCCGGCGGGAGAGCCACCATAACTATCCTGGCGCCGCTTGCCACAACCCAAAGCGGGATAGCGAATGACGATGAATTGCTAAACAATCACGATTGAAACGATCGCAGGGCAAACGTCATGCGGAAACATATTCCAAGTAAGAATCGGAGAAAAAAATGAAATGGTTTCAGTCGCTTCACCTGGGTACGCAGCTGATTATCAGTTTTGTTCTTGTGGCGGTGGTAACGGCGATTGTCGGGGTTACCGGCGTCGTAAAAATCCATCAAATTGATGAAGCAGACAAATTACTCTACGAAAAAGTAACCATACCTTCCGGCTATGTTGCCGACATGTCCATTGCTTTTCAGCGGATGAGGATCTGCCTGCGGGATATGAATGCGGCGGAGAGCAGCGAAAAAGCAGGCTTTATTGAGGAGATAAAAAAGTATCGCGCGGAGATAACAGCAAAATCGGATCTCTATGAGAAAACCATTTTAACGGAAAAGGGACACAAGGACTACGAAGACTTCAAGGCAGGCCGCAACGAGTACATTCACGTTCTTGACAGGATTCTCTCTTTAAGCGAAGCCGGCAAGCATGATCAGGCGATGTCGTTGTTAAGGCTGGATGAAAAAATACCGGCGGAATCCTACCAAAAAAAGCTGGATGCCATGCAGGAGGTCAAAATTGCCTATGGCAAACAGGTGGCGGAAGATAATGCCGCCCAGGCAAGAGTGGCATCAACAGCAACAGCCGCGTTGGTTGCTTTTGCCGTTTTTGCGGCGATCGGTCTTGGAATTATCATAAGCCGGATCGTTGTGGGACAATTGGGAGGAGATCCATCCGAAGTGGTTGCCATTACCCGCAAGGTTGCCGACGGCGATCTCTCCACACGGATCAACATGGCCGGCAAGCGTAGCGACAGCCTCATGGCCGCCATGAACACCATGGTCGGCAGTTTGAGGGATATGGTCTCACACACCGTTGACATCTCTAGCGTAATCGCCGCCGCCTCTGCCCAATTGTACCAGGCGTCGGCACAGATTGCCACGGGGGCTGAAGAGGTAGCTGCTCAGGCTACCACCGTGGCCACGGCCAGCGAAGAGATGTCTCACACCAGCAATGATATCGCCAACAATTGCAGTATGGCAGCCGACGCGTCCCAGCACTCCACCAGCGCCGCCAATTCCGGCGCAACCGTGGTCCAGGAAACCATCACCGGTATGAATGTGATTGCCGACAGGGTGCGCCAGACCGCCAAAACCATCGAATCACTTGGGTCAAGGTCCGAACAGATCGGTGACATTGTCGGCACAATTGAGGATATCGCCGACCAGACCAACCTCCTAGCCCTGAACGCGGCCATCGAAGCGGCCAGGGCAGGCGAACAGGGGCGTGGTTTCGCAGTTGTCGCCGATGAGGTTCGGGCACTGGCGGAACGCACCACCAAGGCCACCCGCGAGATCGGCGACATGATCAAAACTATTCAAACCGAAACACTTGAAGCGGTCAAAGAGATGGAAGAAGGTGTAGTGGATGTTGAAAAGGGCGCCGTGTCATCTCGCAAATCGGGAGAAGCTTTGCAGGATATCCTGAGCAGTATCAGCGAGACGTCGCTGCAGATCAGCCAGATAGCCACGGCAGCCGAAGAGCAGACAGCTGTCACCAACGAAGTAACCGTGAACGTCCAGCAGATTACTGACGTCGTTTCGCAGACGGCGCGCAGCGCGGAAGAAACTGCCGATGCCGCTTCACAGTTGGCCGCTCAGGCAAAAGAACTGCAAGAGCTGATACGGCGGTTCAGGCTGGTTTAGTGCCTGATGAACAATCATTTTTTTGCATCAGTTCCACAAAAATGACATCTTGTGGACAAGTATCTAGCAGGAGATGCATGCTACGCCGACCAGAAAGATCCTTCAGAGATTGGGGCAAAGACCACAGCCAGATGCCATGGAAAACGGATGCTGAAGATTACCAGGCCCACGACCGTAAAGTCATTGAGCAGAATAGTGTCGAACTCGGATATGAAAATTATCAAGGATTGAGAAATAGCCTGAAACAGGAACTTGAAGCCAAATATCAGGTGAAGGATAGCAAGCTTTTGGAAATGGAGGTTGTGGCGGGACAAGCTGGCGGGCGATAAAGTGGACTGAAAAAGATCAATGAGAGGCTGGTGAATATACTCAGTGGGCGCATCGGGAAAA
>WSSedB1CaDRAFT_10000474_pt1 | contig 17413 bp, 13 predicted proteins | sample WetSurSB1Cattail_FD_9460 | JGI IMG/M metagenome (IMG submission 9460)
CAATCATCGGTCCGGAACGCGATATCGCTGCACCAGATGTGAATACCAGCGGCAAAAATATGGCCTGGATGATGGATGCCTACAGCATGATGAAAGGATATGCTGTCCCGGCAATTGTTACCGGCAAGCCTCTTGAACTTGGTGGTTCCCTGGGAAGACCTAAAGCCACAGGCAAAGGTGCGACAATCACTCTGCTGAACTATTTAAAGAAAACAGGTCAAAACCCGGTTGGTATGACCGTTGCCGTCCAGGGTTTCGGCAATGTGGGCAGTGCCGGCGCAGAGCTCATGCATGCACAGGGCTTCAAAGTCGTTGCAGTCAGTGATTATAATACGATAATCTATAAAAAAGACGGCATTGATGTCAATGCCGCAATAGCCTTTGCTGAAAATCATGGCCACACAATACTGGGTTATGAGGAACCCGGCAGCAAAACAATTTCAGCCGATGAGTTCTGGGGACTGAATGTTGATGTACTATTCCCTGCTGCTATGGAAAATCAAATCAACGAGAAAAATGTCAATACTATAAAGGCCAAAGTCATTCTCGAAGGTGCAAACGGCCCGACAACCGTGGAAGCAGATAAAATACTGGCTCAAAAAGGTACGGTCGTACTGCCTGATGTACTGACAAACGCAGGCGGCGTTGTCGTATCCTATTTTGAATGGGTACAAAATCTCGAATCCTTTATGTGGGAAGAGGATGAAGTCAATAGAAATCTCAATAAGATCATGACAAAAGCCTTTGACGAAGTTTGGGGCATCCATAAAGAATTCAACGTCCCCTTCCGCATGGCGGCCTACATGCTCGCTCTGCGGAGGATTATCAAAGCAAAATCCCTGCGGAGTATCTTCCCCTGACAAATAAACGCCGCAAAAATATTTTACGGAAAAATCAACATCGGTTTTTCCAGTTTGTCAGTCCGGTAAAATATTTGTTTTTAGCAGACAAGAGAAGTATCGCCTGTCACAAATTGTGATTGGCGATATTTTATATCTTTTGCAATTTATGTATTTTGTTTTACAAAGATGGATTTATATCTGGATTTGTAGTATGATAAATAATCATGTATGCTATACTTTTCCGTTGCTATGATTAATGAAAAATAGCTGGTATAATAATTAATGCATACCAGATACTGGATTTATCTGACTTCCACAGAATTTCAGGATTAATCACTAGCAAGCAATGGAAAGTAATAGAAGGGGAGATGACGCGTAATTTTTCATTGAATTCATTTTATTTAAACGTCTATTATTTTTCTGCCTTCCTTTTTATGAGCATCCGCACATGAATGTATTCCCATAACCAAAGTTGGACATAATTTTAGTTTTCTACACGGAAGGAGAGTTTCTTTATGAGTTTAAAAAGAAAAATGCCAAGCCTTGCTACACAGATATTTATCGGCCTTATATTGGGCGTCATTTTCGGGGCACTTTTCCCGGAAATAGGAAAAACCCTTAAGCCGCTTGGCGATGCCTTTATCCGAATGATTAAAATGATCGTAGTTCCACTTATTTTCAGTTCCCTTATCATGGGTATTGCCGGTACCGGAGATTTTAAAAAGTTGGGTATTCTCGGCGGGAAAGCAATCATATGGTTTGAATTTGCTACCACGATTGCGCTGATTATAGGCCTGATCTCGGTAAATGTTTTACAGCCGGGCGTGGGCGTTACAGTACAGGCCAGTGCTTCCGATGCAGTTACGGCTGCTGCGGGAAAGCATTTGGATCATGTGCAGATGCTGCTCAACATCATCCCGTCGAATATTGTGGATGCCATGTCGCGGCAGGACATGCTGCAGATTATTTTCTTTTCCTGTTTCTTTGCAGTAGCGGCGGCTGCTGCCGGAGATAATGGCCGCCATGTCATTAATCTCGCCACGGATGTCGCCAATATCATGTTCAAGTTCACTGGCTATGTCATGTATTTGGCACCGTACGGCATTTTTGGTTCCATGGCCTATACGGTTGGCATGTATGGCCTTGGCATGCTGTTGCCGCTGGGTAAGCTCATAGGTTCTTTATATCTTACCCTCATCATATTCCTGGCGATTGTCATAGGAATTGCGGCCTGCCTGACGAAGGTGAATTTCTACCATTTGCTCCGGGCAATCAAGGAACCGCTCACATTGGCTTTTTGTACGGCAGCCAGCGAGGCAGCTTTGCCGATTGCCATGGAAAAACTGGAGAAATTTGGTGTGCCAAAGCACATCGTAACTTTCGTGTTGCCGCTGGGTTACACCTTTAATCTGGATGGTTCTACACTTTATAGTGCGCTGGCTACCGTGTTCATCGCACAGGTTTATGGAATAGATTTCCCTATAGAAGCGCAGATTCTCATGCTGATTACCCTCATGCTTTCAACAAAAGGCATCGCCGCGGTTCCGGGTGCATCCCTTATCGTTATTGCTGGTACGGTGACTGCATTCGGGCTGCCAGTTGAGGGTATTGCCATCATCCTCGGCGTAGACCGTGTACTTGATATGGCCCGCACTTGCTGCAACGTTACCGGAAACTGTATAGCTGCTGTGGTTGTAGCACGTTGGGAAAAAGTGCTGCCAGATGCAGTCCTGCAGGAAGCTTATAAGAAAAATTACAATGACTGAATAAACATTTAGTCTAAAAAAATACAGACAGACAGTTTCTTAAAAAAACTGTCTGTCTGTATTTTTATGTACAAAAACGATTTAAATGAGCAATGAATCGCGTTCTTTATATCGCGAAAGCAGTAGCTCTGTATGTACAGAAACAATACCCTCAATAGATTTTAATCTTTGCAAATAACGCGCAGCATGCTGCTGATTGTCAAAAAGCGCATGCGCATGCAGATGCGGCGGACCGCTCATCGCATAAACATTTGTAACCTCTTCTGTCGCTAAAATCTCTGCAGCAATAGCGTCCACAGATTTCCAATCTGTTTCTATGTCAAAAAAAACAGATAACTGCTTTCCTGCTTTCAATGGATTTACAACGATTGTAAAATGCTCAATAATACCACGTTCAACAAGCTGCCTTACACGTTCCCGCACCGCTGCCCGCGTCAAGCCTACCAGCCGTCCAAGCTCTGCGTAAGGAATCCTGCCATTTTCAGACAGATATTTTAATATTTCTTCATCTATATGATCTATACTATCAAATCGCATGTTCTATCCCTCAAACCTTTTATTGCACTTTAATACAATTTGTTTTATACTTACGATATAATAATACCATAAAGACAATACCAATGTATATCAATTTCTATACATTGGTATTAAAAGGAATAGGAGTCTGCTTATGCCTATGAAAACTGCCCTTGCGTCTGCAAATGCCCATTTTTATTGGGAATTATTCAAATCTACGTTTTTAATCAGTGCTTTCACCGTTGGCGGTGGTTTTGTCATTATCCCGCTCCTCAAAACAAAATATGTTGACGAATACGGTTGGCTCACCGACAAAGAGGCCTTGGATCTGGTTGCTATTGCGCAGTCGATGCCTGGTGTTGTCGCCGTCAATGCTTCTGTTATTTTAGGATACCGTATGGCCGGTATCCGTGGTACACTTACCGCTTTGCTGGCGACAGTATTGCCGCCCCTTATCACCCTGTCAGCTATTTGCTATTGTTACGATCTCTTTGCCTCAAATCATTATATCCAGCTTATCCTCAAGGGCATGCAGTGTGGTGCTACCGCACTGATTGTCAATGTTGGCATCGATCTTTTAAAGAAGCAATGTAAAAAGAAGCTCATCCTCCCCATAGCTATTGTGCTTGTGACCTTCATCTGCAATCTTTTTTTCGATGTGAATATCATGCTCCTTGTTTTCGCAGACGGCCTCATCGGTCTCCTTTTCCTCAGAGCAAAAAAATATAATTGACGGAGGTTACTGCTATGATCTATTTGCAGCTTTTTTGGGAATTTGCTAAAGTCGGCATGTTCTGTGTTGGTGGCGGATATGCTTCTATGCCGCTCATTCAGGCAAGCGTTGTAGACACCTGGCATTGGCTGAGCCTTAGTGAATTTGTCGACATTTTTACTATTTCGCAGATGACCCCGGGCCCAATCGGTATTAATGCCGCAACTTTTGCCGGTATGAAAGTTACAGGTTTTGGCGGCGCGGTTGCAGCAACTTTCGGTTTTGTGGCACCATCTCTCATTTTAGGTGTAATACTCGCCAATCTTTTTTTCAAATATGGAGATATCGGCCCTATCCGCGGTGTCCTCAACGGCTTACGTCCGGCCGTCATTGCCCTCATTTGCGCTGCGGGCATCAGTTTTATTTTTTTAGCACTTTGGAATACAGAGACCTGGCCCGAAGAACTTTCAAAAATTGATTGGAAGGGTCTCCTGATACTCGGTCTTTCCCTTGCCGCTATCCGTCATAAATTCGGTGTCATCCGCGTATTGCTTGGCTCCGGAATATTAGGTTTGTTTTTTGCTTTCCTCCCTTTCTGACCAAGGCTATAGCATCTCGAAAAAATATTTTTCATTATCTTCCATAAATAATACTGCATAAGAAAGAGAATGGTTCTTGGTATAGTTTCATGCCAAGAACCATTCTCTTTCTTATGCGTTATCCCCAAACAACCCTTTGTGCGAAATATTATTTTTAGAACCTGAACTTCTGCAACGAGACCTGTAATTCATGCGCCAGCTTGGCAAGTGCATCACTTGCTGAAGCGATTTCCTCGGCCGAGGCCGACTGTTCCTGTGTTGCTGCCGATACCGACTGCATCTCCTCGGATACTCTGGCACCATGCATATCAATCGTCTCAACTTTTTGTGTAATATTTTCCACGTCCTTTGTCATGACCACAATCGCCGTATCAACCTTTTCCACCTGCGAAGAAACACCTTCTACCAGTCCACTGATTGTCTGGAATACCTCCCGCAGCCCTTCAACAGCCCCCGCGCCCCGAACAACTGCCTCGCGCCCTTCCTGCATAGCTGCTACAGCCTCTAAGGTATCTTTCTGTATGCCACCAATGATTTCCGAAATCTGCTGTGCGGCTGTTTGTGACTGCTCAGCAAGTTTCCTTACCTCCTCGGCCACAACAGAAAAGCCGCGTCCCTGCTCGCCCGCTCTGGCCGCCTCAATGGCCGCATTGAGCGCAAGCAGATTCGTTTGTCCCGCAATGCCGGAAATCGTATCGACAATCTGGCCGATTTCCTGTGAACGCCCACCCAGCCGATCAACCAGTTCAGCCGAAGAACGAACCACTTTTTCCACATCTTTAATCTGCATTACAGAAGCATCCACAGAGCCATTTCCTTTTACCGCCTGTTGTGCAGCTTTTGCTGCATTATCTGTTACCTTGGCCGCTTCCGTCCTGATATGTGCAACCGTCTGGTTAACCTTCTCTACAGAATTTTTTCCGCTCTCAACGGATGCCTGCTGCTGCTCCGTTGATGACGCTGCCTTGGACACAGCCACAGCCACCTGGGTAGAAGCCTGTGCGGATTGCTGTGAGCTGGCTGTTAGTTCCTCCGAGGATGCCGCTACCATTTCGGCCGAGGTATGTATTTTCTCCAACAGTTGTCCCACTTCCCGCCGCATTTCCATCAATTCATTCGCCATTTCACCAAATTCATCCTGCCGTACTGCAACCATGGAATCATTTCTGAAATCACCATTTTTAAGTTCCCGGCAGGTACGCATCATCGATTGCAACGGTCTGGTAATCGCTCTTACATTCCAAATCGTACTCATAATGAGCAGCAACAGTGCAACTGTTGTAATGATAATCATATTTTTGATGGCCGCCGCATCGGCGTTTGCATTCTCCTGCACCATTTCATCTGCATGTGAGCTGGCGATGGTCTGCAACTCATTCATATGATCCCGGAGCTGCACCATTTCATCTTTTCCCTTGGCATTATAAAGCGCCAACGCTTCTTCACGCTGCCCGGCAGCTGCCAGATTCCCCATCTGACCAATGGTTTGTTTATAATTCTGCCAGATAGAATCCACTGCCGCAAGCTTTGCTCCAGTTTCCGGAACTTGTACCGCTAGCAGCTTATACTGCGCCCAGGCATCTTCATAGGCCTGCATGTCCTTTGGCAGTTCCTGTACGAGTGATACGGTTCTGGACGGGTCTGCGATTGCCTGAATTGCACGTACCTGAAGCAGTCTTGTCTGTACGCGGGCCTCACTTAAGTATTCTACAGACTTCATGCCATTGGACGCCATTTGCTGCATTCCCATATCTGCCCGGCGCAGAGATGCATAGCCATTGTAACTTATAAATATCAACGCTACCGCGGCAACAACAACAAGCAAAGCAATTTTAAACTTTACCTTTAAATGATTGATCCATGCCATAAAAATACCTCCTAAAAAATATATTATATAGACTATAGTCTTATATTTATATATACAGAAAATACTGTATATATACTTTTTTTCATCACTATAAGAATAAATGTATAGTGACAGCCAAAATATGTAATAAATAAAAGCCATCACATAAATTTTATTTTCTTTAATTGTACCATACTTATATTTGTAAATACAGGGTTATACTAAAACATCTGAACTATATAGGAAAATAATTTGTTCTATATGTATATTATATCAATACAAAATACATAAAACATATTTTGATTATTCCATCGGCCAGCAATTTACGTTATACTTATAAACTATAATCCATTGAAGGAGTTGATCCTATGAGAGATGAAAAGCTTTTGAAGCTTACGCTGGCAGCCATGTTCGCTGCTTTAGCCTTTATCTGTTTCACTTATTTTCGCATTGAGATTCCCATGGGCGGCGGCCTGCCCGGCAAGATTTATGTAGGTGCTGCTTTTATCATGCTGTCGTCTTTCCTGTTGGGCGGCAAATATGGCGGCCTCACCGGGGCCATCGGTCTCACGATTGGCGATATACTTGTCGGCTATGCAACCTCGGCACCACCAACTTTTGTTTCCAAATTCATTTTTGGCATTGCCTGCGCTTTCATGGCACATACGATACTACATATTTCGCATGCACAAACAAAAAAGCAAATGTACCTGCGTGCCGCACTTTCCGGACTTTTTGGTGCATTGGTTAATGTACTCACAGAACCTGTCATCCGCTGGGCCTTCAAAGTGTATATACTCGGTCTGCCTGAACCGGTAGCCTATATATCCGCTGTGAACTGTGCCATCTCTATGGCCGTGAATGCCCTGCCCTCCGTCTTTGTTGCCACTCTACTCTATGCATTGGCACGCACAACCGTATTAAAGGATCGTAATTTATTAAACTCGTAACATGGAATGCACTGCCCTTTCCGTACTGTAGAATTCCATAGATATTTCAAAGTAAATACGAAAAATGACATATTTACATGTTCAGTTGTAGCAAAAAAGGGTATTGTATCGATCAAAATTTAAATTGATCGATACAATACCCTTCTACTTATATAACATAACCTCTACGCAGTAATAATAGTTCCCTCTTCTTCCGTAACCGCTTTATAAGCATTTTCCAGAGAAGTAATAATCGCTTTATGCCCTGGTGCAGCTTTTACAAAATGGACAGCCGCTTCAATTTTGGGCAGCATAGAACCTGGGGCAAAATGTCCCTCCCTGCTATATTGTTCAGCCTCTGCCGTGGTTATCCTACCAAGCCATCTTTGCTGGGGCTTGCCAAAATTTATAGCTACCTGGGACACAGCGGTAAGTACGATAAGCGCATCCGCCTGGATGAGTTCTGCAAGCCTGGCTGCTCCTTTGTCCTTATCAATAACCGCATCGATTCCATGCAACTTTCCATCCTTGCGATAAACGGGGATACCGCCCCCACCACAGGCAATAACGACATCACCATTTTCCATAAGGCAGCGGATTGTACCTTTTTCCTTAATATCAATAGGTTCCGGTGAAGGTACTACCCGTCGAAATCCGCGTCCTGAATCCTCAATAAATTGATATCCTTGAGCGGCGGCAATCCGCTTGGCTTCAGCCTCACTGTAGAATACGCCTACAGGCTTCGTGGGATGCTGGAAAGCTGGATCTTCGATATCAACTATGGTTTGCGTAATAGCTGTCGATACATGCGTTGTCATCCCATGTGAAAAAAATGTGTTCTGCAGCGCATTTTGCAGATGAAACCCTATATATCCCTGGCTCATGGCAGCACATTCCGCAAAAGGCATTACAGGGACCTTCTGATCTTCGTTGCGTGCAAGCTCAAAGGCAAGATGAATCAACCCAACCTGTGGTCCATTTCCATGAACAATAACGATTTTATAGCCATCCCTGACAAGCCCGACGATATGGCCGGCCGCCACCAGAACAGCTTTTTGCTGTTCTTCCGGAGTACTCCCCAGAGCATTCCCCCCCAGAGCGATAACCAACTGTTTTCCCATTCTCATTCCCCTTTTTTAAATCCAGATGTCAGCCAGCCCTGGAAAGCTCAAAGCATTACATCCCGATTGCAATCCTTGGAATAAACATACGCAAAGTTTTCATCGCGCCCTACAGCATAACAGGCCTGTGGACAATAGGCTCCCATGAAAAGATAGTCACCTTTCTTCACCGGAATCCAGTCATTATCGAGGTTGTACATCCCTTCACCACTGAGGCAATACGCACCATGTTCCTGTACATGCGTCTCAATATAGCCATGGCAGGCACCCGGTTTGAAACTCAGGATATGAAAGTTGCAGTCAAAAGCCAGATCCGTGGTCGGCAGGAAGTCTTTGACCAAAACATCGCTCATGCCCTCATAATCCGCCCAGGCCTTTTCTTCCATATTCCCTGTAACAACATACGGCACATGTCCTTCCAGCGGCGTATAGATACGCTTGTAAAGGAACGCACGCACCGTCTCACCGCTCTTGTTTTCAAAATAGAGCTTCATGCCCGGCGGGCAATACACATAACCGCCAGTGGTAAGTTCATATTCTTTATCTGTCTTAACCGTCAGACCGCCCTCAATGATATAAAAGAGAATCTCTTCCTGCGCTGCACCAAAACCAAGCACATTTTTCCCACCCGCATGGACTGTTACCAGATAGTCCACAAAGCTGGCTCCAAGCTTTGGCGAAGCCAGAATGGTCATATCACAGCCCTCAAATCCAGGAATGGTGTTTTTTACAATACCGTCCGGCTCAATGACCGCATAATTCGCTCTTTTCACGACAGAACGATTCATCAGCAAGTCCTTACGATAACCCGTAACATTATTAAGATAACTCATATTTAAAATCTCCTTTGATTTAATAATTTAAATGCCTTGATTCGGCATCATTTACTAAGAAAGCGCTTGCAAATGGACCCCGACATGCCAAGAAGAAGCAGCAGAATCCCAAAACAAGAAACCATCACATTATCCGAATGACCACCAAAATATAAAACAGGAAAAGCAATAAGAATAAAAATTGGAAACCAGATCACCAGCTTTTTCATTTTCTCACCACCCCAGCTGATAGGATAAGAATACCACAATTCCAAAAACAGCACAAAGCAGCAGTGCCAGTCCCATGACCCGGCCCATGACTTCCCCTTCCCGACCAAGAATCCCGGCTGCAGTCGTCCCTAACAGAATCTTGCTGGGCGACAATATGCTGCCGACACCGCCACCGACTGTTTGTGCTGCCAGAAGCTGTATTTTACTGATTCCGAGCATACCTGCTACCTGTTCCTGAAAACCTCCGAACAGTATATTCGAAGACAAATTACTGGCTGTCATGAAGGTTCCCAACAAGCCGATAAACGGAGCCAGAAAGGGATAGAACCCACCTGCTGCCGCAGCTGTACCTTGCGCAAGAATCGTCGTTTGTCCAGTTTCATCCATGACCTTGGACATCGCAATAAGACCGATGACGGCAATCCCAGAAGGAATTGTCTTTTGCAGGGAATTTTTTACAATATGGCCGAAGCCTTCATCCCCGATATACTTCCAATGTCGATAGCAAATATAGCCCATCGCTGCTGCGGCTATAAGAAAAGCTCCTGAATGTGTGAGTGGCGCCAAGGGAGCGTAAGCACTGGAAGCATGTGTAGCAAAGCCCAGCGCCGTAGTTTTACCATCAAAGGCCAGCGCAATTTTCCATTGCCCAAGAAAGTTTTTCAGGGAATCATTCAAAAGAACCAGCACTGCGGCCCCAACCAGAAAGACATACGGGATAAAAGCCTGCAGCAGACTCATGCCATTTTCTGTCTCATAGCTCTTCTCTGCTGTCGGCAGGGCATCGTTAAGCTCTGCAGGATGACGATAATACGGCAGACGTCCGATGATAAAAATAATCCCCATAGAAAGTGTGGCAACGATAAAATTGCAGAGTGCCGGATTCAAAAGGGCGAATCCAGTTTGTCCGAATCCTTGTGCAGCTGCCAACAGGACAACAGTAAAAGCATTGCGCCGGACGCCTTTCCTGCCGCCTGCAAGCCAGGTAATCGCAAGACCAGTTACAATATTGACAACAACCAGCATGTTGGTTGTCCACAGCAGCGTGGCACGGAAAACCTCCGGATTGCTAAGATCCGACTGTCCTACGAGTCCTTCCCACGCCAGACCAAGCGTACCAAAGGTATTCCCCCAAGCTTGTCCAAGCAGTGTAATAGCAACGGCAGTGAGCGGCCTGACACCCATGCTGATGAGAAGCGGCGCACACACGACCACGGGGACACCAAAGCCTGTGATACCCTGCAAAAAATCAACAAAAATCCAGCCTATTGCAAGAACCTGCAGAACCTTATCCGGTGTGAAGGTCTCCATGCCCTGCCGAATAACAGAGAAAGCGCCTGCTTCTCGTGACACTTCATATATCAGCAATGCCGGGAAGATGACAAGTATGATTGACAGGGAGGTCCACATTCCTTTGGCAACCGCCAGCGCAAGCAAATCCGTCCCGCCGCCGAAAAGTCCGATGGCAACGATCATAGCCACGCAAAGCCCGGCTACTGCTGCCTCATCACCGCCCCAGTGAAAATACAGCAACAGCAGCAAAAGGGCCAATATAGGCAAAAATGCCGCCAACCAATGCACAATATCAAATGACATAAGCATCCCTCTAATCTTTTAAGGTTTTGGCGAATGCTGCCAAGGCCTGTTCAAAGCACGCATGCGGAGCTTTAACAACACCTGCACCAATCTGACCGACACCCGGCAGTCGGTGAGCTATACCTGTATTGATGACTGGCACAATATCATTCTCGATTACCTTGCGGATATCAATGCCAAGCGGTGTGCCATCAAAATTCATCGTAGCCAGCAGGAACTGCGTGCTGTGTCCGTGGGAGATTGAACCCATGGACTGCGTATACCGCACAGCATCATCCTGTGAACCAGCTCCCACAAAACGCACAACTGCCGGAGATGCCGCCATCGCTACACCGCCAAGACCAATGACCTCAAGAATTGCACTATCACCCATATCGCGATTTGCATCTTCCGGTCCATATCCTGGGAAATACAAACCTTCCGGCATATTCGCCTGTGAAACAAACCATTCCTCACCCGTGGCAGCTACCTTCACACCAAAATCCGTGCCGTTACGGCACATGACTGTCACAATAGAGCTTTCCTGAATGCCATGTGCAGGATCTGTAATGGATTTTGCTGAAGCCATTGCCAGATTCAGGAAGAACTGATCGTTACCGCAAATAAACTGAATAGCTTTTGCCTTATCAGCATCACTGACATCCGACAGAGCTGCAATAAGCGGACAAATCTTGCGTGTGAACAAGGAAGAAGCCGCTATATTGCGTTGATGGAGCTCATCGCCCATCGTCAGTGCCTGCGCAATGATGACCTTGAGATTGATACCACCTGAGGCCTGAATAGCCTTGTCCAGGATTGGTCCGAGACTATCACGGAACCACAACAGACGGTCAATAACTTCCTTATCATTGGCACCAAAGCGTAAGACCTTTCCCAAACCTTCATTAATAGCACAATATGCCATATTGCCAAATTTTTCATTTTTCACCACAAAGATGGGCATATGATACGTAATCATACCCGTCATCGGCCCCACTGCACTATGATGATGATTCGGTGACAGCTTGATTTCACCGTTTTTTACCATTGCAATGGTTTGGTCGTCATTATCCGAAAGACCCTCAAAGCGTGCCGCCCCGAGAATAGCTCCCTGCATAGAACCGCACATTTGCTCCCACCGGACCGGAGGACCGGCATGGAAGATGGTCTTCTCATCCAATCCTTCAAGAACCGTATGTGCCTCTTTTACTCCAATCAAAACCGGCTGTCCATCGTTATATATCTGCAGCACTTTATCATTGGCTGCATTGATGCGATTCTCATAACGATCCAAAATCCGGGCAATTTCTTTATTTCCCCCGGCCGGCGGACGCCATGACACATGTGCAACCGGCACATCCTGCTCAGCCAAAGTATCCGCAAAAAGCTTAAGCCCGGCATTAACTACATTCAGATTCTCATGAAAAAGCTGATTTGACATATTATTGTTTCCTCCCATCGGCGATCTGTCTGGCAACCCGGACTGCCTGTGCATTTGTATCAGTAACCAAAGCACCTGCCTGTTGCAGCTTGGCAATCTGGTTGGCCTTGCCCTGTGCATCCAGTACGGTTCCGCACACATACGCTACAACAGCAAGTGTACCGCCGTTTTTCCTGGCAATTTCTCTGGCTTCCGTCAAAACCGGAATAAGTTCTCCTGCCGGATCCGCTGCAGCACCATAACCAATGACTACATCGATAAGCAGTACTGCGGTTTCAGGATCTTTTGCGACCTCCAGGATATACTCGTCGCGCAGTGAACCGTCAATCATCGGATGCGGCCGCCCCATGGTAAAATGATCATCTCCCAGATCAATGGCCGTATGATGTCCCTGCACCACAACTTCCTGTGTCGCATATTCGCCATGTGCCAAATTGGAATACAGTGCCGGGAAATGTTCACCTAACAGCAGCAACGCCTCATAGCAAAGCGTACCACCGGTATAAAGAGCACGTACATAACGCTGCGCAGATGCAAAATGCTTCTGCATCTCTTGTGCCCATGCCTGCTTTTCCTTTTCGTGCACCAGCAGCGTAATCTTCTGTTTACACAACTCTGCGGTCTTGATTGCCGCGTCTTCAAGCCCATTTGCTACCGTAACATTGTCTGGCACCTGCTCAACCGTTGCTCCGATGAAACAAAGGACGACGGGTTTGTTCGTCAGCCTCAATTTCGCAATCACCTTATCCACAACCGATTGGGCTGGCGGTTTGGAAATCAGCACGATGACCTGTATCTGCTCGTCCTCAAACATCATATCAAGCGTCTGCAACATAGTAGCCGCACCAATAATCTCCTTTAAATCGCGGCCACCAGTGCCAATCGCCTGGCTGACACCGATACCCATGCCATCCAGCAGGCAGGTGACTTCCTGCAGTCCGGTCCCAGATGCAGAAATCAATCCTACCGGCCCGCTGCATACTTTGTTCGCAAATCCTACACCTACGCCGTTAATAATGGCCGTACCACAGTCCGGACCCATGACAAGCAGCTGTTTCTGGGTCGCCAGTGCTTTCAATGCGGCTTCCTCCTCGATGGACACATTATCACTGAAGAGAAACACGTTTTTGCCATGCTGCAAAGCACGCTCTGCTTCAATCGCAGCATATTCTCCCGGAACCGATACCAGTGCCAGGTTTATCTCCGGATTGCTCTTATAAGCCTCCAGCGTCGAACGGATTTCCAACTCTTTCGTCTTTTGTCCGCTTACGTTTTTCTTGGCAATCTGCTCATCAATCTGCTTGACAATAGCATCCATATCGACATTTTCTGGTGCACGGAACGCCATAATCAGGTCATTCGGTCCAGCTTCCCTGCCCTCCTCACCCAAAAGATTCGCATCCTGCAAAATGCCATGATTCGCAGGCGTTCCCATCATAACCGAGACATCATCAAGGCCCTCGACTACCTGTCTAAGTTTTTTGGAAATAAGCATGAGCGTTACTGAATCATAATAATTATTCTTACGTATGACGTTATAGATTTTCATATACTGACTCCTTCCCGTTGTAATTTTTTTGCTGTTTTTGCAGTTCCACTGCCATAAGGGCAGTAAAACCGCCGTATATAAATCCTGTAAGTACATCTGCTCCTGATGAATGACCCAGCTGCATCAAACTATGCGCTTTGTCCATGATAATCTGCATCGGACATGAACCAAATGCCGTAATGAGCTCACATAATCTCTGATGATAGGATCCATGCAGCCCATATTTCAGATAAGCCAATGATAAAAATGTTGTTGCGCCCGGCGCCTCTGCCCGAAGAAGGCGGGTCATCGTATATACAGCACGTTGATATGCGCTGGGAAGAAGATAACGACTGGCACTCAGAAAGCCCATAAGAAAATCATCGCCGGCCGGCGTAGAGCCAGGACCAACACCAAGCAAACCGCAGATCCCCTGGCGAATCAAGGGTTCCCGATCACCAGCCACACCCTGAATCAATACCTGAGCGGCACGCGGCACGCTTTCGCGGCATGGATCCAGATCCCAGCAAAACGACTGCACATCCTGCTGTCCCAGATAGGTCAAAATGCCGCTATCAACCGCAAAATCATGACACAGCTTTTCCAGCTTGCGAAGCTTTTCCTCACACTGTTGACCCGCACTAAAAAAGATTGGCTGACAAGAAAAACGAAAACAGTCTTGAATACCGCTGATTTCCAAAATATCCTGTATAAAAACGGAATCTTCTGTATACCGTACAATCTGCTCGCGTTCCAGACCAAAATCCAGCCAGGAGCCAGGCAACATAACCTCAATGCCAAAAGGAATATGATCACATCCACTGCGAACCAATGTGATAAAATCTCCATCGTTTTGCAAATTGATATAGTCGTTATGAACCGAATATACCCTTCCGGTATATCCGATTGGCAAAACCAATGCACTAGAAACCGCTGCTGTTTCTAAAAGCCACATTCTGATCACCTTCTACAAGTTAAATTATAAAAATTATTCTGATTTTCTTCTAGTGCATTCAGGCTATAAAACATAAGGCTATATGAGCAAAATGCACATTGTACTGCAAGAATACAAATGGCCGCTCCGAGAGGTTTTATCTCCGAAGCAGCCACATATTCAAGATGACAAACCAAAGCTTATGCCCAAAGCAGCAAAATATATTTATTTCTTCTCAAAAACCGTTCCCACTATGAACTGATAATCTTTGCCTGCTGAGCGCATCATAGCATAATAAGCGATGGCACCAACGAGCAGACCTATGATCCAGGCGAGTTCAACCTTTAAAAAGGCTGCTCCGGCTCCAATCAGCATAGCGATGATCGCATAACGGTTATAGCCGCTGAACGGACCGTCCTTCTCATAAAGCAAATGAATATTGATGTCTTCTTTACGCAAAAGATAATACTCAATGAGCAGAATCGCTACAATAGGTCCGAGGAACGCAGAATAAATCAGTATGAAAAGCCCCAGACCTTCAGCCGAAGAATCCTGTACCAGAAGCCACGGACAGGTGCAGGATGCCAGAAGACCAGAAATCGTGACCGCCACTTTGTAGTTGACTTTTGTGAGAAGCGTAATGACGTACGTAGGCGGTACAATATTGGCCACCATATTGACAGCTACTGCGCCCATCACGATAAAAGCAGAGATGAAAATACTGATAGAAGGATTATTAACCAACACCGGAATCGCCTTAGCCGGATTGGATATCCCTGTCACCGATGCCAGCATAGCACCGATGCAGAGGACAAAACCATAGGCAATAAGAATTGGACAGAAATACAAACCCCAACGCTTACCATTGCTGATACCAGCCTTCAGTTCACGGGAATAATCTGCAGCCGATAAGAAAATAGCCGCATAGTTTCCCATGAACATCATGATAAAGGCAAAAAACGGTAAGCCCCAGCTGCCTTCAGCATTCACCCACTTGGTTGCAATGATATCACTATGCTGTGTCACCAGCAGAATAAACACATACAGGAGCGCCAGCAGAATGACAGTGGAAACAATGGACTCTACCCATTTGATCGCATGGAACCCATAAAGAGACAATCCGATCAGGAATACTTGCATAATAGCAAAACAAAGATAAGTATTGTCAAAGCTTCCTCCACTCAGAATCTTAAAAATCTCATTCAGAGCCGTACCGCCAATCCAGCTCTGAAAACCATACCACACCAATGCCGGAATTCCACGTAAAAGTGAAGATACTACACAGCCCTTAACCCCAAACGACATACGAAGCTGTACAACATAAGGAATACCGGTCTTGTAGCCGAGACGATCATTCAAAACGAACACAACTGAGATAATCGCAATCGCAATGATTGCTGCCGCAAAAGTTTGGACAAGGTTCAGCGTTGCTACGCCAGCGACGACCAGACTGGCACCCAGTGTCATATTCCCCAAATTGACACCATCCCCGAGCCATAAGCTCATGTAGTTCAGTGCCCCCAAGGTTCTTTGTTCCGGTTTCTTTGGCAGCAGGGATTCATCAATCCCCATGGTTTCTGCCTGGCTAAGATTATTGTCGAATTCAGTGCTCATTTTCTTTCGTCCTCCTTCAGCGTACCGGCCGGAGCAGCCTGCCCATCGGGTTAGCTACAATTTTGCCGTCTTTATAAATGGTCGTACCTCTGAGGATTGTCTGTTCTACAATGCCTTTAAAGGTGTCTCCAATATACGGAGTTGCCTGATGCTTGTAGAAAAGATCCTCTGCCCTGAGCTTGTAAGTTTTATCCAGATCGACAATAGCAAAATCGCCATCCTTGCCTATAGAGATCGAGCCTTTATTCGTCACACCAAGAATATTGGTAACATTCCGCGAGGTAAAATTGGCAATTTCAGGAAGTGGAATCTGCCGCGCATGATATGCATGTGTCAGCAAGCCAGTTAATGTTGTCTGGCAAGAAGAGATGCCACCCCATACCTTCATGAACGGTCCATCCTTCAATTTTGGATCACATGGAGAATGATCCGAAGAAACAAAATCAATCTCGCCATTCATGAGACGCGCCCACATCTTCGTCTGATTTGCCGCGCAGCGAACCGGCGGAGAACATTTGGCAACCGTACCGAGTCGGGCCACATCCTCATCGGTAAGAATAAGATACTGTCCGATGGTCTCGCACTGTACATCAACACCACGCTGCCGGGCCGCAGTCACAATATCCACCGATTTCGCAAGGCTCACATGGGCAATGATAAGCTTGCATCCCGTCTCTTCTGCAAAAGCGATCATGCGGGAAACGCTTTCCGTTTCCGTAATCGGTGCGTGTGTACGGAAATAGGCCCAGACATCATCATTGCCAGCCGCAAGCTCATCCTCTCCCAGCTGCTTGGTGAGGAGCGCATTTTCACAATGTACCATGAGTGGCAGTCCAAGCTTCTTGAGCTTTTCCATGCCTTTGAGTGCCGTATAATCATCTGCTCCCTCAAACTCTGGTATACCGCTGTAACATGCAAACGCTTTAAAACCTATAACCCCGCATTCC
>WSSedB1CaDRAFT_10000475_pt1 | contig 17410 bp, 17 predicted proteins | sample WetSurSB1Cattail_FD_9460 | JGI IMG/M metagenome (IMG submission 9460)
CGACAGTTTCAATACCCATTTGAATACTGGCTGCTGAACTAAACGGGCAAACCTTAACCGACCCTTTTGCCGCATTAGCAAGTGTCGTCACCACACAAGGAAGTTTATCTGAAACAAGTCCAACTGCCGTTGCATAAGGCTGGTGCGTATGAATAACAGCCTGAACAAGCGGCATCTTTTGATAAATATACAATAAAGCTGCCGTGTCTACAGAAGGTCTTCTGCTTCCTTCCAAAATTTCCCCATTTATGTCTGCAACCAATATGTCGGATGGTATCATATCTTCATAAATCATACCCGATGGCGTCAGTAAAATTTCGCCTGAAGGCATGCGTGCACTAACGTTACCTCCTGACAATGCAATCAAACCATAACGATCAAGCTTCATCGCAGTTTTTATAATTCTTTCCTTTTCCTTCTCGAACATAAGTTAGCCTCCCCAACGTTTAGTTCTTTCATTTTGTTACTCATCGATTTCTCGCCATAGCTTTCAATGATGACGGATGCGTTTTATACTCTAATGCCAAAATAAATCGATGCAGTTCTTCTCCCTGATTAAAATAATCTGCGTTTAACCAAAACCGCCCTTTATAAAAAGCAGGATCATTTATTCTTATAAACATGTCTTTTGAATAAAATGCATCACGCACACGGAATTGTTTAATCTGATCAAAAAAATACTCCTGGCACTTACCATAAGAGAAGAACGCGATCGACTTATCCCTGATAACAATTCGATCCGGATAACTTGAGGTTACTACTGTGTTCCAAATTACATAAATGCAAACAAGCCCCACTAGTCCCAATAGCAAACGATAATTCGAATACAAGCTTACTGCGGCACATATAACCAATAAAAATAAGGCAAATAGAGCCGGGATTGTTACTTTCCAAAAAAACATTTTTTTGTTACAACGATATTCTTTCATTTCTATTCTCCTTTTCTAAATTCATCAGTATACATGCACGCCAGACAGCATCTGCAATACTATCTTGTACTATTCTGCAGTTGTTTCATTATGCAGCATTTTTGCTTCTTTAATAATTCGATTCCGATTCATAACAGCCAGTCCCCCTGCTAAAACCACTAAAGCTCCAAGGCCTATCATGCCAAAATCATTTAATCTTACAATCATCCAGGTTAAAGGATTTGCTCCATCACAAATACTAGAAATTGCCATCGCGCCTTCTGGCATTTTAAAATGTGCATTCATCGCAGCTTCAGTCATCATAGGTGCAAGGTTTGTCGAAATCAGCAACCCGGACGCAATCGTAATAATACCAGTAATCAAAGCTCTAAATCCATTCCCACCTACCATCGGAATAATCAAAACAAACATAAAAGGAATAACTGCCAAATCGGCAAAAGGAAGAACTTTGTTGCCTGGTAACACAACTGCCAAAAACACAGTCAATGGAACAAGAATCAGGGACACTGCCAATGTGATTGGATGACCAATCCCTACCGCTGAATCAAGCCCTATATAAATCTTGCCGCGATTGTGGAATTTGGTTTCAATAAAGGTTGATGCCGCATCTGAAATCGGCAGTAATCCTTCCATCAGCATTGCTGCCATTTTAGGAATTAAGACCAAAACCCCGCCTAAGGTAATTCCCAGCGTTAAGACCCCGCCAATTTCGTATCCGGCAACCGCTCCAATAATAATACCTAAAACAGTTCCTACTAAAATTGGTTCTCCAAAAACACCAAATTTTCTTTGAATTTGATCCCCCCCCCCCCCCCCCCCGCTGTGGAAAAACCATGCGGCAATGATATCCCTGCCAACCCATTATGCTTTTCCAGCCCCGGTGCAGTATAATCTGCAATAACCATAACAATAACCATATTTAGTATAGCCGCCGCCATACCAATCAACTGACTTCCCGTTAAAATCGCTGTAAGTGCTCCGGTAAAAGCAAAATGCCAGTAATCCCATATATCAACATCAACCGTCTGTGTCGTATTGGTCAGGAGCATAGCAATGTTGACCAGCAGACAAACCGGAATAATCAAAGTGCCTACCGTCGACGCAAAAGCAATCGCTGCTGCTGCTGGCCAGCCTACATCAATAACTGATAAACTAAGTCCATATTTTTCAATCATCTGTTGCGCCGCTGGTCCTAAATTTGAGCTCATCAATCCGATTACCAGATTTAAGCCAATAAAACCAACACCGACCGTTAAGCCAGAGCGGATAGATTTACCCACCCCGGCTTTTAAACATACTCCTAATAAAAATATGATAATTGGCATCATGACTGCTGGTCCCAGTCCTTGTATAAATTTAAATCCTTGCAGTATAAGATCCATTCTCTTTCACTCCTTCATTTTATAAAATATTTGAGGAACTTTTTATTTGATTTCTAAAATAGCTAAAACTTTCTCAATGATAGGATCGAGTCCCATACCTGTTAAAAAAGCGATTCCCATAATGAACGGACATTTAATCTCTCCAGAAACCTGCGTAGTTGCAATACATAAATCAAAATCTGCTGATTTCATAGGAACTTCAGCAATTTTACACTGTGTAATCTGATATTGTCCTTTTAATCCCTTTTCATCCAATATTCGCTGCAGTTTTGCATTCACTGCTGTTGATGTACAAATGCCGGTTCCGCATGCCAATAAAATTTTCTTCATTATAAATTCCTCCTCTTATTAATATTAGACCAAACACGCTATAAATTTTTCCGTCAATTCTTCCGCTGTATTACATTTCATCAGCCTCCTTAAAATGTCTTTTTCCTGAAATTTAGTCATGAGCAGCTGCAAAAACTCGATCTGCTTATGTGGCTCTTTTATTGCTAACATAAACATAATTCCCACTTCAACCGGAATATCAGGCATTCCCATTGATTTAAACATTACTGGCTTTTCTAGTTTTCCGATTGCCACTGCCGGGGGGGGGGGGGGGGAGTCCTGTACAAAAATCTTTTTCTCGCTGCAAAATCGCTGGAACAAACGTCTCTTTTACAGCCCCGGCCTTATAAAAATTTTCTGCTAAAATCTTTATAGCTTCTACATCCGTTGATGCTTTTATATTCAACATCATATATTCCGGTTTTATATCCATCCCAGAATAACAACCTTTTTCTGTTTCACACATTTACATCTTCTCCTTTATTCTTTACCTTATATTTTGATACTTTGTATAAATTTCAAAAAATCAGAAAAGTTTTGTGTGTTTATGATTTTTTGTACATCTTTAGGTGTATCCATCAAAAAACTAATAAAGTTAAAAAAATCTTTTATAATGGTTTTTTCTTCAGGTTTTACAGCAATCAAAAAAACAATTTGGGCTTTGTACTTTCCCCACAAAATTGGTTTTTTTAATATTGCCACTGCAAAAACCGTATGATAGGCACACGCTGTAATTGGATGAGGAATCGCAATCGCATTTGCTAACGCTGTAGACGCAAGTTCTTCTCTCTCAAAAGCAAATTTCCTGAACTTTTTAGGAACCATTTTTTTTCGTTCCAGCTGATCACATAAAAAATCAATGGTTTCTTTTACTGTTTGGCAATGTACGTTTTGAAAAAACAACGTTTTATCAAATTTGCTAAAAATAGAATCTTCTGCTTTTTTACTATAGATAATATTCTTTCTAATCTTTGTAAGCACTATATTTAAAGCCGTTTCATTGTCGACAGAAAAAAGCGGGCCTATTTTTAATATGGGAATTTCACTTTTGCTTTTGCGGATCAGCATTTGTGAAACAGAAGATGTCACCAGAATAATAGAAGGCTTTGCAGCTAATGCTTCTTTCCAACGATAGATAGGAAATAATCCAACAACTTGTATTTTGGATGAATAAACCGAGTGCAGTTTTGATACCAGCAAATCAGAATAGCTTGCACTCAAATGACTGATAATAACAATTTTTATCTGACTTTGAGAATACTGCATACTCAAGCGTTCAATCGCTCCAGCAATATGTATGGTTACATAACTCAATTCATCTTCCGTTAATTTTATTCCCATAACATCATTAAATATCTCATAAATATGCAAAGACAATTCAAAAACAAAAGGATACTGGCTTTTTATACTATCCAAAATAGGATTTATTTCTTCATGACTGTATCGATTGCGGTTAACCAAAGCCCGGATATGCAAAATGAGCCCAATATATAACTCTTCATCATTTGTTAAATCCAGATAAAAGTCTTTTTTAATTACCTGTACCAAAGAATCTACGATGTTTATAATTAAGGGCGATGTATTTTTGATCAGCTCTTCTTTCGAAAAATCCTTCGTTTGAAACAAATTAACAAACGAAAGCTGGATTGCTATTTGATGAATTTCTGCTGTTTGTTTTTCCAGTTCTAAATCATTGAAAACAATTGCCTGATACATCTTTTTTGCTACAGAATAGACCAGATCATAGTTATCATATTGGTTCTGATTTCGCAGAGTATCATGATACTCTTTGTTTTCAATAAACTGTCCCTCTTCGATTCTTTTTTTAGAGATGGCAAGATATAGAGCTATACTTACAATCCCGTTTTCATCTAAAAACAGATTGGATTTTTTTATACACGAAATAACATAACTGTATACTCTTAAAAAATCAGTTTCAGCAATATACTCATTTTCGCAATAAAATTTGCCTAATTCATGATCGTATTGAATTTTTAAAATTTCATTCAGCATAAATCGAATTGAAGATTCCGGCCCCGACAACTTAATTGCTCCATGTTTTCTCATAATTTCTAATGAAGAAAAATTCACAAGGATTTTTTCAATATTTTTTATATAAGATTCCAAGCTTGTCCGGCTGATAAAAAATTTTTCCTCTAAATCATATAAATCAACTTTTTTACCTGTTGTTAAAAGAAGCAACAATATTCTTCTAATACAAGCTTCTTTAGATATATTGTTTAATTCCGAATTCTTCGATAAGACAAAAAGCAAAGCTTCTTTATTTTGCGTCTGTAAACAATATCCTTTTCCCCTAGCCGAAATAATCGAAGAATGATATTGCTCTAAAATATAATTTAAAACACTAACATCGCTGCGAACAGTTCGATCGGTAACATGCAGCATACAAGAAAGTTGGATTCCTGTCAGCCATTCGTTTTTCGTCAATAAAATCTTCAACAATTTACGTTGTCTAGGAACACAATATGAAAGGTTCATAATTAACTCCTTTCTTCCTTTTATAAATTATTCTATTTATTATCAACCACACATTGTTCTATTTGTATTTGCTGTTCCTTACTAATGTCATTATAATAGCAGCCTTATGTTTTCAGCAAATACAATACTTCCGCATGGAAGCGGAAATAAGACATCATTCATTTCTTTTTTCTATAAAAAAACGCCTCCCGGAAAACCAGGAGGTGCTGATTTATCAAGTGTGATTGATAAATCCTGATACATAAAATTTTTACTTTTCCAATTTACAGATACCATACTTCTATGCATTTTGACACGATTCATACGAGCCTAACCCTTTTATATGCATATCATATCATGACAATATCTCAAACACAATACTTCATCCACCATAAGGCGAAAAGATGTTTTCTGCTATCTATTGACCTTACCTAGTCGCGCAAATCCCAGAACACCAGCCAATCAGGCTCAGTTGGCAGCAGCTTTTCGGCAAGTGAACGGTACGCAAAATCCAATTGGGCAGCTTGCCAAAATAGTGTTCCTGCATTTTTCGGATTCCATTGCCCGGAAAACCCAGACACGCCCACATCTGCACGTTTTTTATCGAATACTACATGTGTGTGTACAAACTCTTGATGCGTACTGGTTCCATTCGCATAGGGCAGCAGCCATTCAATCGCATCCGCCAGCGAAGCACCATTTGATGCTTTGTCATGCAGCCAGTCGTCACCAAATGTCTGTGCGGCAAGGGCTGCCAAAGTAAGCGGTTCAAGGTCGTAAACCACATAGTGTAATGCATCCCGATCTTCAAAATCCTTTACAGACCCATCCAGACCCACATTAGCGGCAATTTGTTGCAAAAACAACTGATGTACTTCGTCCATAAGCACACGATCTTCCAGTGCCGCCGCTGAAAGTGCCATAATTTTAATTCGATGGCTTTGCCAATTATTGACCCAAGTAGCTGATTGTGCTGACTTACGACCATCACTGTGCGTCTTGCTGCGCTCAATGTAGCCTTCCGCCAATGTACGCAAAAAAGCCTGTGCAGCTTTTCGTGTTTCTGGCGAAAGTGCATTTCGTGTTAACCTATATGCCTCGATAAATGCATCGAACTTAGTTTCATCAATAGGATTGTAGCTCGGCACATAAACAGCTGTCCAAGCACGCAAAAAAGCATCAACCTGTTCTGCATAGCGCCGATCACCAGATAAACGCCATGCCAGCGCGGCATCGCGCATTAAAGGAAAGTCGCGCGCTGCGCTGACGGACTGATCATATATACCCTGGTGAGGAATCGTCCCCTCTGTATGCAAACGTACCATTGGCTGCGGTGTCCTTGTCAGTTGGAGGCTTGCACGTGCCAACAGCTTGACCGTTGCCGCTTGTTTATTATTATCCACTGAAGATACTATATCTGTTGGAGCCGCAGCGTGAGTCACCCCAGCTAACAATAGTAAAGCAAGTATACCTACAAATCGACAGACGATACAGACTTGAAATCTTTTTAATCTCTGCTGAAGATTTTTAAACACAGCCTTACAACTTTGTTTACATTTGGTAAGACATAAAACATTTCGTTGCAAAAACCTTTTTTTCTTTTTGGTTAAAATGCGAAAACAGGCAATCACCATAGAAAGCACTCCTTTAAAGTTATAAATGCCACTAGAAACGTTCCTTACTTTCATAGATTTTATTATAATTCTATAACAATAAGCACATCATCAAATACATTGTAATGAACCCTATTTGAAAAGTCAACGAATTCAAGTCAGTGCATTGCCATACCATTAACAAGATTCTGTTTACATCATTAGAGACGTTTTATTTTATCAGTCATTCATATATTTCACCGCAAGTTTTTCCTTGGTGATGCACTGCGCCATCTGTTCATGATCGTTATTTGGTGTTTTTACGTCGACATAGTACTTCAGCTTACTGGATAGCAAGAGTTGTTCATTTTTTCCGCAGTGCATGTGGTAATCTTAGAAAGGTTTATTAAATTGAAATATAAAGTGAGGTTGTTTTTATGCAGCGACGTGTAGTTATTACAGGGATGGGAGCCGTTACTTCATTGGGAACGGATGTAGTCTCTTTTTGGCAAGCTATAAAACAGGGGAAAAATGGGATTACTCATATCGAAAGAATTGATACGAGCGATTTACCTACCAAGGTAGCTGCTGAGATAAAAGATTTTGATCCCTGTAATTTTATGGATAAAAAAGAAGCGAAACGAACGGATCGTTTTTCTCAATATGCTATGGCAGCGACGAAGCAGGCATTAGATGATGCAAAGCTTGATAAAGAATTGCTGCAAAAAGAAACGGCTGGCATGATTATTGGTTCCGGAATTGGCGGACTTGAAACCCTGGAAAAGCAGCATGAAGTTCTTTTGGCAAAAGGAGCAGACCGAGTCAGCCCTTTTTTGATTCCGATGATGCTGCCCAATATAGCAGCTGGAATGACAGCAATTAAGTTTGGCATTAAAGGATTTGTGGAGTGCACCGTTTCAGCATGTGCTTCTTCGACGAATGCGATTGGTGATGCTTTCAAGATAATTCAAAGAGCCGATGCTGATATTATGATCGCTGGTGGCAGAAGCCCCTATTACAAGACTAGCTATGGCAGGTTTTTGTGCGAATAAAGCCATGACCCGCAATGCAGATGCGGAGACTGCCTGCCGGCCGTTTGATCGGGAGCGAGATGGTTTTGTCATGGGAGAAGGTGCGGGTATCGTCGTTTTGGAAGAATTGGAACATGCGAAAAAACGCGGAGCGCATATTATAGCTGAACTCGTTGGTTATGGATGTACCAATGATGCCTATCATATTACTGCCGGTGCACCTGGTGGAGAAGGTGCAGCCAGATGTATGCAAGCCGCTCTAAAAGATGCTAAAATAGACCCAACAGCTATTCAATATATTAATGCTCATAGTACTTCAACCGGGGTTGGTGATAAAGGGGAAACTCAAGCAATCAAAGAAGTTTTCCAGGATTATGCCTATAAACTGGCAATCAGCTCAACGAAATCAATGACTGGGCATTTGCTCGGAGCAGCGGGTGGGATAGAAGCTATTATTACGGCTTTGGCACTCCGGGATGGTTTTGTACCGCCGACAATTCATTATCATACGATCGATGATGATTGTGATTTAAATTATACGGCTAATACAGGCCATACGGCTGAATTAGACTACGGTTTGTCTAATTCATTTGGGTTTGGTGGGCATAATGCCACTTTGATTTTCCGCAAGTACCAGCCGGAGCTATGAACTTTCAATATGGGGGTATACTAGAATGGATCTACGAGCAACTATGGCAGATTGTTTTCAATATATAGAAGTCAATTTATATCAGAAGCTGAATCTCGATGCAATAGCAGCACATTGTAGTATATCAAAATATTATTTAGATCGAATCTTTAAATCATTAACAGGCGAATCGGTAATGGAATATGTACAGTTTCGTAAGTTATCCGCCAGTATTTCAGATTTAAAAAATAAAAACCGGCGAGTGATTGATATTGCGATGAAATATGGATTTGATTATGAACAATCTTATATTCGAGCTTTCCGTAAAAAATTTGGCATTACACCACTCAAAGTAAGATCCGAAGCACAATCGCTGCATATTCAGGAAAAACTTACGATCGATGATATTATGTCAGTCAATAATTCAGTCATTTATAAGCCTTCTTTTATGTTTAAACAGCAATTTTATCTGGTTGGTCAAAAGCACAAAATACTAAGTAAATCGGGAGATAAGATTGCCAATTTATATGGACGTGAGTTTTTCTATAAACAGCGCCAGCGTATTTCAAATCCAGTGAATCCGGAGATTTATTTTGGTTATACCGATTGGAGTGATCATACCCATGGTGCGATTTATTATATGCCAGGTTTGCAGGTTCAGGATTTAAATCATATTCCTGCGGGTATGGATGGAATTTCAATCCCGGCACACAAATATGTGATTTTTCGCTTTGTGGGATTTTTTCATCCCGATGAATTGAATGGCCGTCAAGTAGGACGCCTGCTTGTTCATCTGTATTCAAAATGGATTTTCAAATCCGGCTATAAATTTGCCGATCAATTTCGCTTTGAATATATAAATAATGTTTTATGTAAAGATAATTATTGTGAACTGGATATTTATCAGCCGATTTTAGAAGTCTGAAACAAATTGCTGCGATGCATGTAGAGTTTTTATACATGCATCGTATTTTTTATATCTTCTGTAATGCAAAACAGACGATTGAGGCCAATAGTTCTGCTATATCGCAAAAAGTCTTGCTTATTAAAACCACCCTTCACCTGCCATCTGCCAATTCTTGCGGCTGTTTTATCGAACGGCAAAAGACCTCCAATATTAGTTTTGTTTCATCTAAAGAAAGAAATGAAGATTAATAAAACGAAATATCAAAAAGTCCCGTTTGTGTAAAAATTGCATAAACGGGACTTTTCCATATTCAAAAGCAAATTCCATTTTCCAACAATACAAAAAGAAGCGGCTTATTTAAAACAACTTTTGGTAAATAGCTCGAACACAGTCTCTTGAAAGTTCGGTGTAATTATTTGCCATAAGCCGACTCTGCTTTGTCATGACAATATCGGTATACGCTTCTAGATCTTCTTTTTTCACACCGTATTCTTGCATTTTTTTTTGCTTTAATATATGCCCCAGTAGTTTTTCAAGGGCTCCATAGGCTTCGCCCTCACTACTGGAAAGAATGCGTGCCAGCTGTTTTTCCAGCACTTTGAGACTGCCATCACTGCGAATGCTTTTATAGGTCCGATAGACCTCAATAAACATCACATAATTAGACTCACCGTGTGGTACATGACATGCTGCGCCAAGCGGGTAGCTTAACGCATGGACAGCAGCACAGCCAGCATTGCCAAAGGCAATTCCCGCATAAGTACTCGCCAAAAGAAACTCTGATAAAAGTGACAGTCTGGCCGCCTCACCTTCACGCACTATTTTTTGGTAGCCCTGCAAAATCAATTCCATAGCCTGCAGGGAAAACATCTGCGTAATCTCCGTCGCTTTTGGCGAAGTAAAAGATTCAACTGCATGAATCAGCGCATCAAGCGAACTGGCAGCAAACACCTTAAATGGCAGCCCTTTCAACAGTTCCGGCAGCAGCACTGCTTCATCGGCATAAAGAGCATCTGCGGCTAATCCAAGCTTGGTCTTTTTTTCCGTAAGCTCCAAAATGGAAATGTTCGTCATCTCACTGCCTGTTCCACAGGTTGTCGGCACCAAAATAAGTTTTTTATCTTTTACTGCTTTGATCCTGCCCGCAAACAAATCGGCAACCGGTAGCACCTGTTTAAGGGCAAACAGTTTAGCCACATCAAGTATTGTGCCGCCGCCAATGGCAAACACCCGGTCGAACGAACGATCACCGATCGCCTGACAGATTCCATTAACCATTTGATCGGTCGGTTCGCCACTGCCGTATTGACGATAATCAATGACAAGCGCATCGCCAAAAACCTTGGGAAAGCAACGTGATTGCGTCGATGCACTGGCAAAAACGAGATCGCCCATCCCAAATTGATATCTCTCACAAAATTCCTGACAGGATTTTAGCAAAACCACTTCAGGAACTACCTTAAAGCTTTTCATATTGCGACCTCCCGCTCAGGCTCCTACGCACTTTTTTTCTTTGATTTCTTCATAACCGGCACATTTTTTAATCGCGTCTTCAAAAATAACCAGACCGGCTTCAAGCTGGTTGTCAGAAATAACCAACGGTGCCAGAAAGCGAATGACATTGCCGTGTATTCCCGCATTCTCAACTAAAAGACCATTTTGGGCACATTCTTTTATGAGCGCGTTAACCAATGCAGCGTTTGGCTGCTTGCTCTTGCAGTCTTCAACAAACTCAATGCCAACCATTCCACCCAGACCGCGCACATCACCAATTACATCGTATTTTTCCTGCCATTCTCTGTATCGGTCCATAACTTTTTGTCCAAGTTCTAAAGAACGTTCTGCCAAATGATCGCGTTCCATAATTTCAATAGTTTTGAGTGCTGCTGCACACGCAAGCGGATTACCGCAGAACGTTCCGCCGATAACACCACCCGGAACAGACTGCATGATTTCGTCACGCGCAATGATCGCACTGAGCGGAACCCCGGCAGCAATTGATTTTGCACTGGCAATGATGTCCGGTTCTACACCAGCTTCCTGCCAATACTGCGTTGCAAACATTCTTCCCGTACGACAGAACCCGGACTGTACTTCATCGGCAATTAACAAAATTCCATGTTCATCGCAAATTTGGCGTACTGCTTTGATCCATTCCAATGGTGCTGGGATAAACCCGCCTTCGCCTTGCAGCGGTTCAACAACCATTGCCGCAACATGTTTTGCCGGTGAGCAATTTTCAAATACTTCTTTAAGTTTATTTACATAATAAGCGATTGCTTTATCTGCTGGCATTCCTTCAGGACGACGATACAGATAAGGAAATTCTGCCCGGTAGATGCCGTCCGGGAAAGGTCCCATGCCATCTGCATACGCTTTTTTTGCCGTCATTGACATGGTCAGCAATGTCCGACCATGAAATGCACCGGAAAAAACAATAATATTAGGGCGTTTGGTAAATGCCTTCGCTATTTTTACAGCATTTTCATCGGCTTCAGCCCCGCTGTTAGCAAAAAACGTTCGTTTTTTATCTCCTCTTACCGGAGCCAGTGTATTGAGTTTTTCCGCTAATTTTACATAGCCTTCATGCGTCACTACATTGAACATTCCGTGGAAATACTTATCAGCCTGAGCCTTAACGGCTTCAACAACTTCCGGATGACTGAAACCAATATTCAGTACACCAACACCGCCGATCCAATCCAAAAAGCGATTGCCATCAACATCTTCGATTATTGCTCCTTCACCGCGTTCTATGACAACCGGATACCCGCAGCGGATTGCACTTGGAACAGCTTCCGCTCTTCTGGCGATGACGTTTGATGCTTTTGGACCGGGAAGCGTTTTTGTAATAATTCTTGGAAATTCATTTTTCAACATTGTATTTTCCTCCTATACAAATAAAAAGCTGTATGGCAGCGGGCGGTATCCAACGATTTCTGATCGTTTGGATATTGGCCCCTTTGCCATACAACCTTTACTTTAATCTGTCTATATCATAGTCCTTTTAGCAGCTGCTTACAATGTGATAACTTCCCATTGTTTTTGGTTTTCTATAGGATATTATCACATTGATTAAGATGAACGCTTATACCCGAATTCTTCCGTTGTCGTTTCAACTGTAGTAAGCTGGCGAGCTATAACTACTGCCAGCTGCAGCAACAGCCGATCATAGGAATTCGACAATTTCTTGCCACTGACTTCCTCGATTTTTTTAAGCCGATAATCGAGCGTGTTGCGATGAACAAAAAGCCGATGCGCTGTTTTTACTGCATTACCGGTTTCTTCAAAATAGACAAACAAGCTGTTAATCAAATCCATTTTGTATTTCGAATCATGCTCTTCTAAAGTTCCAATGATTTCATGGCAGTAAGCCTGCAGGCGATCGAGCGGAATCTCCAGCAATAATTTATATATACCCAGGTTGTTGTAGTCGTATACGTCCTTTTTTGTCACCGTTGATGCACCAAACCACAAAGCCTTGCCGGCCTGTTGGTAACTGTCACGAATACTGGTCAGCGACTTAGCTGGAGATCCTATGCCCGCCGCAAGTGAAACTCCACGGAAATGTTGTTTCAATACCGATACCAATTCCTGCACAATTTCAATATTAGCTTGTTCCGTTGCACTGGCAGACTGCGGCAGTAAAAACAGCAGTTTATCCGTCCAAATAGACAGCAGCACCTTACGACCTTTGCGAACAAAAAAATCCCGGGCCACTTGTTCAAGCTGGGTTTTCAGCAATACAAAATCACTAATTTCTTCCTGCTTTTGATGCGATAATCCAATTAATACCGCCTGCTGGGGCTGAGACAGATCATACCCATAAACCGCTGCATGCTCAAGCAGTGAAAACTCAGTTTCGACGGGTTTTAGTAAAAGTTGTTCAAAAAAGCTGCTCAACGATTGTTTCTCAATCTGCTGGACAACAATATAGCTGGATATTTCCTGCATGACTTCTACCAACTTTACTTCCCATGGCAATGTCAGCAAAGGAAAATTTGCTGCTTCCGCTATAGCAATGACTTCCAACGGCACCGATTTAATATAAGGACCGAGGTTAATGATCATCCCTGCAAGTTTTTTTTCAATGACACCTTTTACCAAGGGAACAAGGCCTGTCAGTCCTCCCTGCAGGCCAATCCCAGTAATTATTAATAATTCTCCGCCCTGCACCCAGGGCAAAACATCCGGCAGATCTATAAAGTGAACCCAGCGCACCATGCGGTTCAAACCACCGCTGCCAGCAACCACTTCGGTTTTTTCCAGAGTCTGAAGATTCATGATCTCTCGACAACTAACCATATAAACTGCCTCCCAATCACTTTACTCTTATTTTACATTAACAGTCTTTGCTTCCTCATTTGACAAAACCATATAATCTTTCGTCAAACCGTATTTTTCAAGAATTGCTGACAACGTTCCGTCTGCTCTCATTTCATTTAATGTTTTATTAACTTCTGCAAGAAAGTCTTTGTCTTCAAACCGCAGAGCCGCACCAATTTTACCACCGGCTTCCGCTTCATAAGGTGTCAATAATCGCAGATTCATGTTTGTATTTTGTTTCAGCGTATATGCAGCTACAATTCCGTCGGTGATACAAGCATCAATTTTCCCTGTATTTACCGCCATCATAAGTTCCGCCTGACTATTGAAAACTTTTACATCCTTCACTTTGCCTTCAGATTGCCATTTTTGCGCTAATTCCAAAAAAGTAACGCCTTTTTGTCCGCCAATCACTTTATCTTTAAGATCTTCTTTCGTCTGAATCGGTGAATCCGCCTTCACGACAACAGCCTCACCTTCTTTATACCAGATATCCGTAAACAAGGCTTTATCCAGACGTTCTTTTTTAATATACATTGCATCTGTAACCATATCAATCGTACTATTATTGAGTTCAAGCAGCAGATTTTCAAACGGCACTTGTTTCATTTCTACCTTGCCAATACCCAACCGTTTGGCAACTTCTCCAATAATTTCAGCGTCTACTCCGGAAAAAGTATCTTTCGTCACATCCATATAGGCAAACGGTGCATCATTGGAGGAACCGACAACCAGTACACCTTTTGCTCGTAAAGCGTTAAGCGTCTTACTTGCACCAGGATCATTTTGAGCCGCCGCTGACGAGGACGACTCCTTAGCCGGTTCGCTCTCGGAGCCACAGCCTGCTGTTAATAGTGTCAGCACCAGAATAAACATTGTTAAAAGCGTAATTTTTTTATTAAATTTTTTCATGATCTATCAGCCTCTCTGTTGTAAAATTAAAATCGCAAAAAGTTTCTATTTCTTTTATATCTTTTAACGTCGTACCGTTTTCAGCTTATATTCGACAAGTTTAACGAGATGAGACAACGGCACGCTGATCACCAAATAAGCCAATGCCAAATAAGTATAAGATTCTATCGTAAAAAATGTCTGTGAGGCAAACGTTTGGGTTCGGAGCAGAAGTTCATTAACTGCCACATAAGCCAGCAAAGACGTGTCTTTAACCATCATAACCAAATAATTGCCAAGCGATGGAACAATACTACGCAGAGCCTGCGGCAAAACGATACGGAATAAGGCCTGATATTTACCAAAGCCCAAAACCAAAGCCGCCTCCGTCTGTCCCTGGTCTACTGACACAATTGCTCCCCGAATCACCTCTGACATATAACAACCATAATTGATGCCGAGTCCCACAATACCAGCTGTAAGCGGTGCAATCTGCACATCAAGTTTGACACCAAACACAGATGCGATTAAATTGCAAAGCAAAGGCACTACATAATAGATATAAACAAGTTGTACCAGCAACGGTGTCCCACGAATGATTTCCAAAAACACATACAAACAGCCTTTTACCATTTTCCAGGCAAACAAACGGCCAATGGCAATGAACATACCTAAAATCGTTGCCAGAACAAATCCCAAAAGTGTTGCCTGTACGACCACGCCAAAACCATGCAGCAGAACAGGCACCAGATATTGTGCTGCTTGAGAAAAATGCAACTGCATCAAAGTATCCATTCTTTACACCCCCATTACAACTCGACTTAAAAACTGCTGCGTCCTTTCCTGTTTTGGACTATTGAAAATCTCTGCCGGATTCCCTTCTTCAACGATATAACCTTTATCCATAAATACAACACGATCTGCAACTTCGCGAGCAAAGCCCATCTCATGTGTCACAACGACCATTGTCATACCCTCACTGGCCAACTGCTTCATAACACCGAGAACCTCACCAACAAGTTCCGGGTCTAAAGCAGATGTTGGTTCATCAAACAAAAGAAGTTTCGGCTGCATCGCCAGAGCCCTGGCAATCGCCACACGTTGCTGCTGTCCTCCTGAAAGTGTTATAGGATAGGCATTCGCCCGATCCGTTAAACCAACTTTAGCCAAAAGGCTCATTGCCAATTCCTCGGCATCCTTCTTTTTCATTTTATTAATATGCATTGGCGCATAGGTAATATTTTTAAGAACTGTAAACATTGGAAACAGATTAAACCGCTGAAATACCATGCCCACCTCGCGCCGTAGTTTCTTTGTATTCAAATCATGGTCAACCAGTATTCCATTATAGTAAATTTCACCGCTCGTTGGCGTTTCCAACAGATTCAGACAACGCAAAAAAGTGCTTTTCCCTGAGCCAGACGGCCCGATGACGCAGACCACTTCGCCTTCATCAATATGCATGCTAATGCTTTTCAAGACTTCCAGATCACCAAATTTTTTCTCCATTTTATATATGTTAAACATAGTCACGCCTCCCATTCTCTGCCATAAAAACACAAAAGCAAAGACCTCTTAAAATAAGCGTCTTTGCTTTTTGCTTTTTATTTAATTTCCCCCAAATCATACATGATACAAAAAAAGCTCATAAATACCTATCGGTATCTATGAGCACCATTACTCAACTGTCATTACTGTTATTTGTCCCTATTTTAACATTGGAAAATCTCCCTGTCAATGTGAACTTTTCCCATTAAAATTTGTGATTATTAGTAAATATGCCCAAGCTCATCTTTTTGTTATGATTTTCTACTATTCAATAAACAATACCCATACTTGCTGTTTACTACTAATAGTATCTGGATACATATATAGCAGCTTTATGATTGATTGACATACAATGTTTGAATATTTAATTCATATATGTGCCGCCATTAATGTTAATTGTTTCACCTGTTATAAAATCAGACATACTTGAGGCTAAAAACAATACAGAATCAGCTACATTTTTAGGAGTTCCCAGTTTCCCCAGCGGTATTCTGGACAAAATCTGTTGACGATATTCATCATTCCATTGTGCACTCATATCGGTTTCTATAGGCCCAGGACAAACTGCATTCACATAAATATTATATTTGGCCATTTCCAAGGCCAAATGCTGCGTCAGATAATTTACAGCTGCCTTTGATGCTCCATAAGAGGGAGAAGCATTTCGATGAGGAGTTTTCGCTGTAGATGAAGATACATTGACAATTTTCCCATATTTTTGTTGAATCATCAACGGCAAAACGGCCATACAACAATATAAAGTTCCATTTAAATTAACGTCGATTACTCTTTTCCAGTCTTCTACCTGCATTTCTAAAGTTGACGTGCGCATATTAATTCCTGCATTATTTATAAGAATATCAACACGTCCAAAATTTTCTTCAGCTTTTTTTAGAATTTTTGCAGCAATATCAGGATTAGAAATATCGCCTAACTGAACAATACACTTTGAACCAGCTTCTTCAATTTCCCGAGTCAATTGAGTTAATAGGTTTTTATTGTTTCCGTTTATTACCAGCACTGCCCCTTGTTGTGCCAATGTTATCGCTATAGACCTCCCAATCCCTCTGGTTGCACCTGTTACAATAGCTACTTTATTTTTTAGCATCATATTTTCTTCATCGCTCCTCATCCTCTATCATCACCGTTTTGTTTTTTAATAACTTATAAGCATCCGTAACCGCTAATTTAACTACGACTATTTTTTTCTCTTATTACACCCCTGATATATATTATTGCAAAATTCATGCCAAGCTTTTTTTGCTTGAATGTAGGTTTGTCAAACATATGTTACATTTTAGATAAAAAAGAATGAAGTACCTCTTTGGGCGATTTCCAATTAAGCGGACGCATCGGAAATGTATTGTA
>WSSedB1CaDRAFT_10000478_pt1 | contig 17375 bp, 15 predicted proteins | sample WetSurSB1Cattail_FD_9460 | JGI IMG/M metagenome (IMG submission 9460)
AAGTAATTGCTAACAAATTTGTACCATACTTCTTATTCTTTAGTCAGGGAAAACAAGACCCATGCACCCGGACATCATCTTGACCAATAAGACAGATACAAAGAGGCCCCAATTGCTTGGAGCCTCTTTGTGTTTGGACTGCTAAATTATCAACAGATTAAGTGATCGCCTTGTGGGGAAACCTGAAGGGCTTTTTTATTGTGTCATGCGAAGAAAAAACTACTCGCAGAGGTCAACCTTTATATCCCAGTTTTTGATCTTCATGGTGCCGTTTTGGGCCAGGTTAAGCTGCATCTTTAAGGCGCGGTCCCACATCTGCGGTTCGTGGCCAACCTTGCGTTTGAAACAGTCGGCTGTGGCCATTTCAAGGTACTCGGTCAGGATCGGTTTGTATTCCGGATGTGCGCACTTCTCGATAATTAATTTGGCGCGATCCTTCGGCGCCAGCCCGCGGCAGTCGGCCAGACCCTGCTCGGTAACAACGCAGTCCAGATCGTGCTCGGTGTGGTCGATATGGGTACAGTGCGGAACCACGCAGGTTATGCCGGTCGGGTCGGTTTTGGAGGGGCGTGACGATGGTGTGTGCATGATCTTCAGGAAGCCGTTGCGCAGGAAGTCGCCGGAACCGCCGATACCGTTGATCATACGGGTACCCCCAACCAGGGTGGAGTTGGCGTGGCAGTAGATATCGATCTCAACCGGGGTATTCATGGCAATAACACCGAGGCGGCGGATCGGTTCGGGATTATTGGCAATGGAAAGCGGACGGAGCGTGATCTTGTCGAAATACTTGTCCATATTTGCCAGGAAACGCGGGAAGCCCTCTTTTTCCGACAGCGATAACGAACAGGATGAGGCGAAGTCCAGGCGGCCTGAGTCAAACAGATCGAGCATGGTGTCCTGGAGCACTTCGGTGTAGACGCTCAGGTTGTAGAAAGGGCCCTTGGCCAGACCGCCGACAACGGCGTTGGCGATGGAGCCGACACCCGACTGGATCGGCAGCAGGTTTTTCGGCAGGCGGCCTACCTTGACTTCCTGAGACAGGAATTCCATGATGTGACCGGCAATGGCATTGGAGGTCTCATCGGAGCCGGCGAATGCGCGACCCTTGTCGGCGTATTTGGATTCGACGATCGCGATGACCTTGTTCATATCGCACGGAACATAGGTTGTGCCGATGCGGGAGTTGGCCTTGGTGATGTTGAGAATTTCGCGGTTGGGGGGATTCTTGGAGACGACGATGTCATGGATTCCTTCCAGGGAAGGCATGCCGGTGTTGACTTCCAGGATAATCTTGTCGGCCATCATCAGGATTTCAGGGACCGCGCCGCAGGAGGTACCCAGGATGAGGCCGCCGTCTTCGGTGATTGCAGTAACTTCAATCAGGGCCAGATCGAGCCTGCCGGTGGGGGTGTCCTTGGTGTAGAAGCCGTAGCCCAGATCCTGGGCAAACATGGAGAGATGTTTGTCACCCATGCGGATGCGGCCTTCGTTGATGCCGGCGGCGATGTTCTTGCCGGTCTGATACGGCCAACGGCGGTCGATCATGTTGAGGGCTGCCCAGCGGTCTTCGGTTTCTGCCCCAACCGAGGCGCCAATGAACAGGCTGAATTTAAGCTTGCCCTGAAGATTGTTCTTCTCGACGTGGTCAGCCAATGCAATCGGGACCGCCTTCGGGTAGCCGGCCGGAGTAAATCCGGACCAGCCGAGGTTCATGCCATCTTTGAAGTACTGGATGGTTTCTTCAACCGGTACAACTTTGCTCAAAAGGGACTTGCAGCGTACACGATCTTGCAGTGTTCCGTACTTAGACATCTTCTTCCTCCAGATTATTTTTATTGGTGCCCACGGGCTGTATGCCGTTCAGAACATTCAAACAGCGACTAAGTATTTGCAAAAAAAACAACAGATCAAAAGAAGTTGCAGTGCATTTGCATTTGGCCATGGCCAAATCGGCATCTTACGCAACCAAGCGTTTTTAGTCAAGCTAAAATTGCCGTACAGGAGGGGAGTCCGGTAGGGTAAAAAAGTAAATTTTCGACAAAAAACAGGGGAAAGGCCGGGTAATCTTAACTCTCGTAGTCAACTGCCACGACAGAAGAACAGACCGATTTCATTAATGGTACAACTTCACCGGTGTGGTAGGGATGAACCTGGTAGGCCTGAAAATCGTCGAGGGAATCGAATCGTGTCACCAAGGCAACGTCGTAGGAGCGTTCGGAGCGGATAACATCTGCCCCGGCCTCCAGGTGACGCAGCTGGGTAATCTTGCCCCGCATGCTGAGCAGTTTGTCCCGTACCGTAGCCAGTGCCTTATCGGTGGGGTCTGTCAGTTTGAAGAAAACGATATGGGTAATCATGATGTTAAGCACTCCTTATGATGAGGATGTGGTGCAGGGGTGACCCGGTTGGTATACAACGACGCACAGGCGCTGTCAACCGCGTTATGGCGCTGCAAGGTTTCAGGCTGCATACCGTGCAGGCGGTGGTATAATAATATAAAATAAATCTCCTGTGGAGGTACCGTATGTTGGAAAAGACACTTGTTCCTTCAATTGAAAAGCGCATTGGCTCCCTGCTGGAATTCAACCGGAGAAAGGAGCTGGAGGCTTTATCGAAGAGCCGGGCCGAAAAATGGAAACCGGCCATTACGTTTTCCCGGGAATTCGGGTGCGAGTCCTACTCAGTTGCTGAACATCTTCAGGAACTCCTGGAGAAGAGAACTGGTGAAGCATGGCTTGTGATGGATAAGGAGCTGTTGCAGGAGGTTGCCCGCAACCATGACCTCTCGGAGGATGTTCTGAGAAGGCTGGGAGAAAAAGTGTCGTTTCTGGATGAGATGATAACAATGTTCTCGCCACGCTGGAAGAGCGACAAAGAGTATTATCAATTACTTTGCCGGCACGTGGTGGCATTGGCCGATCAAGGAAATGTGATTTTGATGGGACGGGGGAGTGCGTATATTACCCAGTCCATGAATAACTGCCGGCATTTCCGTCTGTTCGCCTCCGAGGAATTCAAAATCCGCTCCATTAGCCGTCGTCTGGGGCTTTCCCGTGAAGCAGCACAAAAACTGATCGAGCAGAAACAGAATCAGCGGGATCAGTTCATACGTACGTTTCTCGACCGTGACGCCCATGATTTGGGCGTGTACAACCTGGTCTTCAACAATGATCGCAACAGTGCGGATAAAATTGCCCACACCATTGTGGAATACGTCATGGATTGTTGATTACGGCGGTTATCCGGATGCCAGCCTGAAGAGGCCACTCCGTACGGGTGCCTTCTTCAGGTTGACCATCTCCTGTAAAGTTTGTTTTCAAGTCCCATCTGGTCCAGAACCTTTCCCACCATAAAATCAACCATGTCATCAAGGTTTTCCGGACGGTGATAAAAAGCCGGCATGGCCGGGATGATACGGGCGCCTGCGCGCGCCAGTCTAAGCATGTTTTCCAGATGAATCTCGCTCAGCGGAGTTTCACGCGGAACCAGCAGCAACGGGCGGCGCTCTTTGAGCATGACGTCGGCGCTCCGCTCAATCAGGTTGCCGGAGATGCCGGCGGCAATACGCGCCAGGGTTCCCATGCTGCAAGGACAGACGATCATGGCATCGGGCGCGGCAGAGCCACTGGCCGAGCTGAAAAAAAGGTCGTCCGATGCCACTACCCGGATGCCGGTCCCCATGCCGAGAAAGGTGCGGAGATTCCCGGCTGCAATGGCCGGGTCTCCGGACAGGTCGATGCCAATTTCCTCGCGACAGACCAGCTGTCCGCTTGCCGTGGCGGTAAAGGTCAGGTCAACACCACGCTGCACCAGTTCCCGCGCCAGGCGCAGACCGTAGATAGAGCCCGAGGCGCCGCTCAGGGCCAGCAATATCCGCGGTGAGCTCATGGGGTCCTCATCAGGACTTCAGCTGCCGTACTCAGCAGGATCACGATGCTGATGTAGCCGTTCATGTTGAAAAAAGCCGCATCAAGCTTACTGAGATCGCCCTCCCGCAGCAGCCAATGTTCGTACAGCAGCATGGCGGCCGCCACCAGAATACCAATCATGAAAAACGCCCCCAGATGCAGCAGGGAAAGCAGTCCCAGCAACAGCGCCAGCATGACCATGTGGAACATGCGTGCGGCCCAGAGCGAGCCCTCCACCCCCAGTAATACCGGGATGGAGTGCAGGCCGGCGGAGCGGTCGAACTCCAGGTCCTGAAGGGCATACAGGATGTCGAATCCGGCCACCCAAAAGAGCACCGCTCCGCCCAGAATCAGCGCCGGACCGTCGATACTGCCGCGGATGGCAATCCAGGCACCCAGGGGAGCCGCAGCCAGACAGAGCCCAAGAACAACATGGGCCAGTGCGGTGAATCGCTTGCAGTAGGAGTACAGCACCAGGAAAAAGAGCGCCAGGGGGGAAAGCTTCAGGCAGAGCGGGTTCAGTTGCGCGGCTGCCGCCAACAGCAGGGCAACTGACGCCAGGATGAACAGCAGGGTAGTACCCTTGCCGATCAGACCGGCCGGGATGGCGCGGCTGGCAGTGCGGGGGTTGCGGGCATCGATGCCCGCATCAATCAGGCGGTTGAGACCCATGGCGGCGGTGCGTGCGCCGGCCATGGCCAGAATGATCCAGAGCAGCTGCCGTGGGGAGGGCATGCCGTTTGCGGCCAGCAGTGCGCCGGATAGGGCGAACGGCAGCGCAAAGATTGTATGAGAGAATTTGATCATCTCCATAAAGACGCTGATTTTTTGGAAAACACCGGTTTTTTGTGTCATGTCATTCATGTAAGGCCGTATTCCTTCCACCTTTTCGCAATCTTTCGATAAATATCATCGTTACGCTCGATTCGTTGTCGTGGCAACCGGCGCCCAGTGGCATCCAGAGCCAAGCGGTTCCCTGTGCTATCACTGAAACAGTCATGGATGAATTCGCAATCGTTGATGGCTCGCCAGGCAATCCCACGCATATCGGAAATGTCAACCTCGGCATCAACAAAGATCAGCAGGCGTGAACCGGAAAACCAGGGAGTGTCCCAGAGCCGGGCGGCTGTTTCCCTTACCATGGCGGGGTTCGGGTTTTCAAGAGAAATGATGGCGCTCTGGTGAAAGACCCACTCCAGCGGGAAGCAGAGTTCATGCACGCCGGGTATCAGGCGTTTCAGGAGCGCCAGCAGCACCCGTTCCCAGGCCTGGGCCATCCAACAGTCCTCCATGGGGGGAGGCCCGACAACCGTGGCCGGTATTATTGCGTTCCGCCGGTGGCTGATGGCGGTTACCCTCATCAGGCTGGCGACCGTGGCTGGCGAATAACAACCGGTGTGGTTGCCAAAGGGACCCTCCCTGACCGTTTCGTCCGGATGAACATACCCCTCGATGATCACCTCGCACCCGGCTGGAACCTGAAGCGGCACAGTCCGGCAGGGAACTGTCTCCAAGGGAGCGGAACCCAGAAAACCGGCAAAAGTAATTTCGTCCAGATTACCCGGCAAGGGGAACATGGCGCTGAAGGTTGCTGGCGGAGCGCCTCCCAGGGCAATGGCCACCGGCATCGGTTGACCCCGCCGGCGGAAACTCTCCAGATGCCGGGCTGCTCCACTGCCCGCTTTCCAGCGCATGGCCAATTCTGTCGCACCGCGTAACTGCGCGCCGTACATACCACAGTTCTGCTCACCACTATCGGGGTGGCGGGTGAACACCTGCCCCAAGGTGATGTAACGGGGATGTCCGTCCGCGCTGCCGTCACCCGGCCAGCTTTGCAGGAAGGGAAAGAGTCGCAGGTCAGGCGGTTCCATTGCATCCAGGCGCGGGTCGTGATTTGAGGAGGCTTGGGGAGAGAAACGGGAGAAAGCGGGCAGTGTCGCAATCTGGCTGTCAAGGCGCGCCATGTCCGGATAGGGGATTAGATTCAGCAGCTCCAACATCCGTTCCGTCAATCGCTCCAGGCGTTCGATCTCCAGAGCCAGGCAGACCCGACGCCGGGAACCAAACAGGTTGGTTGCGACCCGGAAAACAGAGCCGGAGGGAGTTTCAAACAACAGACCCTTGCCGCCGTCAGCGGACTTGCAGACCCGGTCGGTGATGGCTGCGATTTCCAGAACCGGGTCTGTTGGAATGGATATCCCGGCCAGTTCGCCCTGTGAATCAAGCAGGGTAATGAACTGCTGGAGATCGTTGATCGGCATGACTGTGTCCTGTCCAGCGTTCTTTCTGCCGGTTCTGGCGATCCGGCCGCGCTTGCATGTCATGGGAGAGTGTATCATGGCGGGAGCGGTAAACAAAAAAGATATGCCGAAAATCTCTCGTTTTCGGTTTGTCGGTCCCACGGTTCACGCTTCCGCACCGGAACTCAATCCTCTCCGTTATGCTGCAAATGCCGGTAAAAATGGTAAAATTCAATAAAACATACAATTGCGCTGTTTTTCTACGGAGGACAATACCTCCTCCCCTTCAAGGGGATGAAAGAAAGGCCAGAGGGCGGGCTGGAAGCGAGATCAGCGACTCTGGTCCGCCTGGAGAGGTGAATAAACGTGGATACGAACCGTGAATCGACTCCCATTTATCGGATCCGCTTCCATGGGCGTGGTGGCCAGGGTATGAAGACGGCTGGCAGGATTCTGGGAACGGCGTTTTTCCTGGAGGGCTTTGTGGTTCAGGATGCTCCCCGCTACGGCGCGGAACGGCGCGGCGCGCCGATCTTCGCCTATGTTCGCGCTTCCCGCGCGCCGGTGAACGAGCGTGGCGTTATTCACAATCCAGACCTGGTAATTATTGCGGATGAGACCCTGGCCATGATTCCCGCCGCTGAAATCCTGCGCGGCGTAACCGGCAGGACTGTGCTGTTGATCCACAGCAGTGAAGAACCTGAAACATGGAAGGAACGTCTTGCTTTTGCCGGTACGTTACTGACTCTTTCCACGGCTACGGAACCGGGGGATATCCCGCGATTCAGGTTTGCAGGGGTTGCATGCGCCGGTGCGGCAGCCCGGCTTGCTGACGTCATATCCCGGTCATCGCTTGAGCAGGCTATTCGGGCCGAGCTCCGCCATGTGGGAGCTGCGGTCATGTCAAAAAATCTGGAAATGGCCCTGCAATCCTATGATCTCATGGCCCAGTACGCGGGGCGCGTCACCCCCGGCGGGGAGATTGCCGCGGATACCTGGCTGAGGCCCGACTGGGTGGACCTGCCTTTCGAGGATGCCGGGGTGTCGGCGCCGGCTGTCTTTACGCCGGCTACCAGCGAGATGGTAAAGACCGGTTTGTGGAGAAATATGCGTCCCATCATCGATCAGGCTCTCTGCAGCCGCTGCCGGTTGTGCGGCGTCTATTGTCCCGATGGCTGCATATCCATTGATATGGCGGGCTATCCGCATATCGATTACGACCACTGCAAGGGGTGCCTGATATGCATTGCCCAGTGCCCGTCCCACGCTGTACGGCCGATCCCCGAGCATGACGGAAAACCGGAGGGAGGTGTGAAATGAAGCGCGCCATGATAACCGGAAACAGCGCCGCTGCCTGGGGAGCCCGTCTGGCCGGCGCGGAATACGTGCCCGCTTTTCCCATCACCCCCCAGACGGAAATCATAGAGACCTTGGCCCAATGGATCGACAGAGGAGAGATGGAGTGCGGAATGACCACCCTGGAGTCCGAGCATTCCATGATAACAGCCGCAGCTTCCGCGGCAGCCACCGGGATACGGGTATTCACCGCCACCTCCAGCCAGGGCCTGCTTTATGGCATGGAGATGCTCTACACTGTTTCCGGCTGGCGTGCGCCCTTCGTTATGGTCAACGTTTCTAGGGGGCTTGCCTCTCCCATTACCCTCGAACCTGATCACAACGACATACTGGCGGCGCGGGACAGCGGTTTTCTGCAGCTCCACTGCGCCACCTGCCAGGAGGTTCTGGATTGCATTCTCATCGCCTACCGGCTGGCGGAAGATGAGAGGGTTCGCCTTCCTGTCATTGTCAACATGGACGGCTTTCATCTTTCATTCACCAGGGAACCGGTGGAAATCCCTGACAGGGATACGGTCGATCATTTTCTTCCTGACTTCGAGCCGGGAAATGTCCGGTTTCGCGCAAGCGAACCTGTCAGCCAGGCAGTGACGGTTCTCGGCGGCGCGCTCTATTCCTATTTCCGCTACGAAATGCACCTGGCCGCCATGAACGCGCTTTCCGCATTCGATGAAATCGCAGCGGATTTCACCTCGGTATTCGGCAGAAGGCATGAATTGGTGGAATCGTACCGAACCGGCGACGCGGAACTGGTTTTCGTCATGATCGGCTCGTTCGCAACCAAGGCCAGGGCAGCCGTTGACTCCCTGCGCCGGGCCGGCGTGGCTGTCGGGTTGATGCGGCCTCTCCTCATCCGGCCATTCCCGCGCGACCGCATACGGGAGATACTGGCAGGGAAGAAGGGGGTTGCCGTAATCGACCAGAACCTGTCGGTGGGCATGGGCGGTGTGCTTCACACCGAGGTTGCATCTGCCTTGTACGGACTGCCGGACGCGCCTTTGGTTCTGAACAGCTTTATCGGCGGTCTTGGCGGACGCGACATAAGTGCCGAGGAGTTCTACGAGATGGCGTCCGTCACCACCAAGGCCGTGTCCGATGGGCGCTCTCTCCCCCCCAGGCTGCTTTTCACCGGGCAGGAGCTGGCTGAGGTCAGGAGGCTTCAGGAAATCGCGAAGTCCGGACGGAAGGGAGGAAATGGTGGGAAAGGCGAAAGCTGAAGACTTCAGTTCGATAAAGGATATTCCCTCCATCCATACGCTAGGAACGGGCACTCCCCTGTGCGCCGGCTGCGGCGGCCTGGAGGCGATCAGTCAGATCTGCGACATTCTTGGCGACAAGAGCGTTATCATCAATGCGGCCGGCTGCATGACACTTCTCGCTGTCTATCCATTCACCCCGTTCCGCGGCTCCTGGCTCTACACCGCCATGGCCTCCGCTGCGGCTGGCGCCCAGGGGGTCCGGGACGCGCTGGACATTCTTCTTGCCAAGGGGCGTCTTCCAGCGGAGGAAGACTTGGCCACGGTAGTGCTGGCCGGGGATGGCTCCTCCTGTGGCATCGGGCTTTCAGCGACATCCGCCGCAATCGATCGCAACCTTGATTTTCTCTACATCTGCTATGACAACGAGGGGTATGGCAATACCGGCCAGCAGGCCTCAGCCGCCACTCCGCACGGCGCCAGAACCGCAACCAGCATGGGAGTGAACGGCTATCCCGGACGCAAGAAGGATCTCTTCGCCATCTGGGCGGCCCACCGGCCGGCTTATGTGGCCACCGTAGCCGGGGCGGAACCGCTGGACCTCTCCCGCAAGATCGCAAAAGCCATGGAGATCCGGGGCCCCAGGCTTATCATTGCCCTCGCTCCCTGTCCCATCGGCTGGGAGTTCGATCCCTCCGAAACCGTGAAGATCGGTAAACTGGCGGTGAATACCGGTGTATGGCCTCTGAAGGAGTACATCGGCGGAAAGGTCACTCATACCTTTATCCCCCGGCGGCGTTCTCCGGTTGAAGAGTACCTGAAGGCCCAAGGGCGTTTTTCCCATCTTTTCGAACCGCACAGAAACGAGGAACTTCTACAGGAGATTCAGCGGGGAGTTGATGAATACTGGGAGGGGGACATCCGGGATGTCCGTTAGTTTCTGGCTTCCGGCATTATGCGGCTTGTTTCAAAATCCCCTCGGCGGCCCTGATCCCGCTGGCCCAGGCGCCGGTTATACCGCGCGAGACCCCTGCGCCGTCCCCGACCATGTAGAGATGGGGGGTGACCCGGAAATGGGCGTCCACGAACGAGGGCTTGTTGGCGTACATCTTGATTTCCGGATAGTACATGATGGTGCTGGGATGCAGGACGCCGGGGACGATGGTGTCGAGCTTTTTCATGGCTGCCCAGATGTGGCGCATGATCTTGGCCGGAACCGCCAGACCAAGGTCACCGGCGGTCACCGGACAGGTGGGGCGGAAGGAGTACAGATCGTCATTGAAGGTTTCGGCCGTGGAACGTTTCCCCATCCTGAAATCCCCCACGCGCTGCATGATTGGCCTGCCGCCGCCGATCTCGTGGGCCAGGCGGCCCAGAAAGAGAGCCATCTGGTGGCCGCTGCGAACCGGGTCCTTGAGTCCGATGGTTTTGAGGAGCGCGAAATTGGCCAGGCCGTTACCGTTATTGTCCGTGGACAGGGCATGGCCATTGACCAGGCTGAAGTCCTCGTAGCGCTCCAGCGCCACCCGGGCATGCCCTGAATTGGTGCAGAACGTGCGCACCCGGTCGGGAAAGTAGAACTTGGGATCGTAGTAGTCCCGGACGATGGGGTAGTTCTCGGCCCGGGTCTCGATCCGGATGCCCACATCCAGAATATTGTCCACATAGGGAACGCCCAGTTGCTCCATGATCCGCTGCAGAAAAGCGAAACCCTTTCTTCCCGGCGCCACGATTGCCGCGTCGGCGCACAGGATTTCAGTCCCGTCCACGGTGATCTCTGCACCGGTTTTTCCCTCTCGCACGTCGGTAATCTCGCGCTGCAGCATGACCTTGACCCCACGGCCGGCAAGCTCGTCCATCAGCCGCCGGATCAGGAACCTGCTCCGGTCGGTCCCCACATGGGCCTGGCGCACGTCGTAGAGTGTTACTCCGACCCTTTCTGCCCGTTTGCGGTAGGTTTCCAGGTTCTTCTTTTCCTTGAAAACCGGATGAAGTTTTGCCTCCACCAAGGGAAGCAGACGTTCGGCCTCCTCCTTGGTCCAGAACTCTTCGGCAAAGCCTATGGGGTATGAGTAATTCTGTTTGCAGTCGTTCAGGAGACCGCCAGAACAGATGGTCTCCCTGTCGATCATCAGGATGGAAATGGAGGGGGTAATGTCGGTAAGATGAAATGCGGCCCCGAGAGCTGTCGGGCCTGTTCCCACGATAATGACGTCATAGCGGTCGGATGCCATTTGTGTGCCTCCGGAAAACCTTGCCTCGGGACATCATCCGCCGAACCGGTTACGGTAATACTCGGCGCCGCGCCGGCGCTTGATAGCCAACCGGTACAGCTCTTCGTACTTCAGTGCGGCATCGTCCCAGGTAAAGCGTTGCGACATGCCGTTCTTCCTGAGGGCAGCCAAGCCGGCCGGGTTATTGAAATAGGTATAAACAGCCCAGCCGATCGTGTCAAACAGGGCAGTGGCGCTGTGGCTCCAGAACTTGAAGCCGGTGCCGGTGCGCTTTGCCTCGTCAAAGTTTTCAACGCTGTCCTCCAGACCGCCGGTGGCCCGCACGATGGGCGGGGTTCCGTAGGCCAGGCTGTACATCTGGTTCAGCCCGCACGGTTCGAAAGCAGACGGCATCACGAAAAAATCAGCACCCGCCTCCACCTTGTGGGCTAATGCTTCATTGTATCCGATAAAACAGGCGAATTTTTCCGGGTACTGGGCGGCGATATCGCCGAAGTAGAAATGAGCCCACGGCTCTCCGTTGCCCACCATGACGAATTGCACGTCCATCTCCAGGATGCGGGGGATGGCCTCGGCCAGGAGATCGGTTCCCTTCTGTCTGACCATGCGGGAAACCACGCCGAACAGCGGCACGTCATCACGCAGCGGGAGCCCCATTGCACTCTGCAGATCCCGCTTGCAGAGCGTCTTGCCTTTTTTCACGGTTCGTGCCGTGTACTTTGCGGCGATGAAACGGTCGTTCTGCGGGTTCCACTCTTCGTAATCAACACCATTGAGGATGCCGTTCAGGTCGTTGCGACGTTCGCGAACAATTTCCTCCAACCCCCAGCCGAATTCCGGCGTCTGGATCTCACGGGAATACCCCTCGCTGACTGTGTTGAGCAGCGTGGCGTGGTTGATGCCTCCCTTGAGCAGATTGACCTGATCATGGTGTTCAAGCTCCAGGAAATTGAAGTGCTTCCAGCCAATGCCGAGAACCTCCATCAAACCGGGATAGAAATTGCCCTGATGCTGCATGTTGTGCAGGGTCAGCAATGATGCGGCATCGCCCACGAAACGGTCGTGCAGGTAGGATGTGTTGAGCAGGACCGGAATGATACTGGTATGCCAGTCGTGGGCATGAACCACGTCAGGCGTGAAATCGAGCATCTTGCAAAGTTCCAGAGCTGCCTTGGAGAGAAAGACAAAACGGTTGTCGTTGTCCATGTACCCCTGGCCATCCTGCTGGTAGAGACCGGCCCGGCCGTAGTATGCCTCATGTTCCAGAAAATAGACCGGAACATCGCACCCCGGCAGACGCCCCTCATAAACCCCGCAGTACTGGTTGCCTATGATTCCCATGGGTACCACCAGGGTCCCCGGCATCAGGCGCAGTCCGTATTTCTCTCGATTGACCGAGTAATAGCGTGGTATGACAACCCGGACATCGTGCCCCATTCTTGCCAGATATTTGGGCAGGGCTCCGACAACGTCACCAAGGCCGCCCTCTTTTGCATAGGGGGCGGCCTCGGAGGCGGCAAACAGGATTGTGAGCGGTTTTACCGGCATCATTGGTGCTCCGTACGTTATTTCGGTACGCTTTCCCAGTCAGCCAGAAACTTCTTGATACCGGCATCGGTCAGGGGGTGTTTTGCAAGCTGAATCATTACCGGATAGGGGATGGTGGCGATATCCGCGCCGACCAGGGCCGAGTTGAGCACATGGATCGGGTTGCGTACGCTGGCAACTATGATTTCACTGGTATAGCCGTAATTGTCAAAAATGGTGCGGATCTCTTCGATAATGCCCATACCGTCCTGAGAAATATCATCCAGTCTGCCCACAAAGGGGGAGACATAGGTGGCGCCGGCTTTGGCAGCCAGCAGCGCCTGCAGGGAAGAGAATATCAGAGTCACGTTGGTCTTGATCCCTTTTTCGGTGAGCGCCTTGGTGGCCTTGAGACCCTCCGGCGTCATGGGAACCTTGACAACGATATTCTTGTGGATTTTGACCAGTTCCTCGGCTTCCCTGATCATGCCCGGGCTATCCAGGGCAATAACCTCTGCGGATATGGGGCCGTCAACGATGGAAACGATCTCCTTGATGACATCCTGGAATTTGCGTCCCGATTTGGCGATCAGAGAAGGGTTGGTGGTAACGCCGTCAACCAGTCCCAGGTCGTGTGCGTCTCGTATTTCGCGTACATCAGCGGTGTCGATAAAAAACTTCATGAATATCCTCCGTCAGTTATTTGTATGGTCAAGATTTTCCCGGAATTTGTTCAGACAGGTGTTGGAGCAAAAATAGAGCCGTTGGCCATTGTGTGTGCCCACTACGGCCTCTACCTCTGAAATGTAGATGCCGCAAACCGGATCTTTATGAATGATAGTGGCGTCTCCGTGGTTTCTGGAGGGAGCGGCGCGGTGAGTTTTTGTTTTTGTCAGTGATACAACAATTCGGTAGCCGATATACAGCAACAGCCCCCAAAACAGTAATCGGATCACGCAATCTCCTTGGAACGTCAGATTTGAGTGACATGTTCCGTCAATGGTAGCGCAGCCAGAAGTTCCTCCATGGTTCGGCCCAGAACAGGGTGCAGCAGTTCAGGAGCCAGCTTGCAGAGCGGCTCAAGTACAAAGCGACGTTCAACCATACGCGGGTGGGGAACGGTCAGCTCGTCATCGGTTACAGACTCATTTCCGAAGAGCAGCAAATCAAGATCCATCGTGCGTGGCCCCCAACGAAGTGTGCGTTTTCGATGGAAAACGGCACGTTCAATGTGTTGGAGATGGAGGAACAATGCATGGGAAGTCAGCCGGGTGGAAAGCCGCAGAACTGCGTTGATAAAGGCCGGCTGGTCGGTGACGCCAACCGGAGATGTTTCGTAAAAAGGTGACAGTCCTGAAACCCTGCATTCCGGCAGTTTACCTATTTCTGCAACTGCCCGCAGCAGATTGAGTTCCCTGTCCCCCAGATTTGAACCGAGGCCGATGTAGGCGTCTGTTTCCACGTACGGATTAAAACACAACCGTAATCTTACGTCAACCGCACTCTGCATCATGCGGTATGGCGTAACAGCAAAAAAACACCCTGGCAACTAGGAGGGAAAATTACCAGGGCAAATGAGGTTCTTTAGGAACCTCGCAACTGTTTTATCTATATATAGTATACCAATTGTGTCGGCAATCTTACAAGTCCTAAATATACAGTTTAGCGTGTAACAAAACCAATTATCACTATCAATTTCCAGTGTAGCAAATTATTGCGTGAACGCAATCCGGTTGGACGAGTTATCGGCTATATCGATGCTTTTAAGCCATCTTGTAGAGTCGGATAACGCAGGGTAATGCCAAGGTGCTCGAACATACGGCTAGAATCCACTACTCGTGATTCACTCGCATAGGACAACATCAATGGCGTCATTACCTTGCGTGCCTCCTCAAGCGATACCTGAGGCTGGCGCGGCGTACCCAGCGCATCTGCCACGGCGTTGAAATACTCCGTCATACTGCTCGGCTGGCCATCACTAACATTGAAAATCTCACCATCTCCCGATTTTTCCGCTGCGATGACGCAGATCTGTGCCAAGTCATCGGCGTGAATGCGGTTACTTGGGCCTGACTCTTCCATACGCAATAGTGGTTGACCCTGGTGAATTTGTGTCAGGGGTAATCGTCCGGGGCCGTAGATGCCGCTCACCCTCAGGATAACCACCGGAACTCCGTGGATGGCGCCATGGCTTCGAAAGACATTTTCGGCATCCAGGCGCCGCTTGCCCATGGCTGATGAGGGGTTTGCGGGGGATTGTTCCGTAACCACCGAACCATCCTTGGCCACATAGACCGAGGTAGCGCTGATGTAGACGATTTTTGACGGAGGCGATGAGTTGTTCAACACAGTACAGAAGTTGCGTGCTCGCTGATCGCTGATGCCGCCGCCGGGCGGTGGCACAAAGTAGAAAACAATCCGGCCGTGTACATCAAGCGCAGGAATTTTCGTGGCATCATCGAGAGCGCAGACAATGGTTTCGAAGCCTTCGGCTGTAAGGTGAAGCCCGCGTTCAGCGGATCTGGTCATGCAGGTTACGTTTGCCCCGGATTCCCGGACCAGACGGGCAACACGTTCACCGATATATCCGCAACCCGCTATAAACACTTTATCCATGGTGAAACTCCCATTTTAACAAATTGGACTGGTTTGCTCAGTCGTAGCCGGCAGGACTGAAGCCGCACGAAAAAGGGCTTCGCGGCAATGCCGCGAAGCCCAGGCAAAACAGTTGCTACAGGCGATTATGCTTCGAAGTTCAAGGCAGCCATCTGCTGGTAGAGCTTGTTGCGACGTGCTACCAGCATTGCAGCTTTCTTGGCAAACTTCTCAGCCTGTTCCGGGTTGATCTTCCTGAGAACTTTCCAGCGGTTTTCGCCACTGATGAAGTCTTCGTAGGTGGTTGTCGGAGCTTTACTGTCAAGCAGCAGCGGGTTTTTACCCTGGTCCGCCAGCAGCGGGTTGTACCGATACAAGGGCAGATACCCACAGGAGACGGCTTTCTTCTGTTCGTCAACGGCGGTGGTCATGTTGATGCCGTGGGCGATACAGTGCGAGTAGGCAATGATCAGAGACGGCCCGTCATAGGCTTCCGCTTCCATGAATGCCTTGACGCATTGACCGGGGTTGGCGAGTGACACGCTGGCAACATAGACGCTACCGTATGCCATGGCAAGCAGCCCCAGGTCTTTTTTGCCAACCGGTTTACCACCAGCCGCGAACTGGGCAACCGCGCCCATGGGAGTTGATTTGGAAGCCTGTCCACCGGTGTTTGAATATACTTCGGTGTCGAGAACCAAGAGGTTGATGTTCTTGCCCGAGGCGATGACATGGTCGAGGCCGCCGTAACCGATGTCATAGGCCCAGCCGTCGCCACCGATGGCCCAGACCGATTTGTTGACCAGATAATCGGTCAGCGGCACCAGTTTCTTAACGGCTTCGTTCTTGATGGTTTTAAGAGCGGTTTTCAGATCTTCCACGCGGGCCCGCTGTTTCTCGATGCCCACCTGTGTTTTCTGGTCGGCTTCCCTGATCTCCTTGAGCAGACTCTGGAGAGGTTTGACGTCGTCGCAGTCGCAGCTGGCCAGTTCGTCCACCAGTTCATAAGCTGCCTGTCTGAACTTGTCAACGCCGAGACGGATACCAAGGCTGAACTCGGCGCAGTCTTCGAACAGAGAGTTGTTCCAGGTAGGACCACGGCCATCAGCACGCTGTGCATAGGGAGTAGTGGGCAGGTTGCCGCCGTAGATGGAGGAACAACCGGTGGCGTTGCCGATCATAAGGCGGTCACCGAACAACTGGGTGAGCAGTTTCAAATACGGTGTTTCGCCACACCCCGCGCAAGCGCCGGAGTATTCGAACAGCGGACGGACCAGCTGGCTGCCGCGCAAGGTGTCCAGCTTGAGCAGGTTGATGTCCACTTCCGGCAGGTTGAGGAAGAAGTCGTAGTTGGCTGCTTCAGTAGCGCGCAGCGGTGGCTGGAAGGTCATGTCCAGAGCTTTGTGGTTCGGATTGGCCTTGTCCCTGGCCGGGCAGTTGTGGGCGCAGGAGCCGCAGCCGGTGCAGTCTTCCGGGGCAACCTGGAAGGTGACCTTCATGTCCTTCAATTCGGCCATCTTGGAGTCGGCGCACTTGAAGGTGGCGGGAGCGCCTTCCAGAGCGCTGGCCGGATATGCCTTTACGCGGATGGCGGCATGGGGGCAGAGGAAGGAGCAGATGGCGCACTGGATACAGAGCTTCTCGTCCCACACCGGAATTTCGACGGCAATGTTACGCTTTTCATACTGCGATGTCGCGGTCGGAAAGGTTCCGTCGACCGGAATGGCGGAAACGGGCAGATTGTCACCGTGGCCGGAAATCAGTTTGGCGGTAACGTCCTGGACGAACTTGGGTGCGTGCGCGGGAACCGCCGGTGGCATCTTGAGTGCGCTGGTCGCTGTCGCGGGGACCTTGACTTCATAAATGTTGTTGAGACCGGCGTCAACGGCGGCGTAGTTCATGGAGACGACTTTGTCGCCGGCTTTGCCGTAGCTCTTCTTGATGGCCTTTTTGATATGATCAACAGCCATGTCAATCGGGATAATGTTGGAGATCTTGAAGAAGGCGGCCTGCATGATCATGTTGATGCGTGCGCCAAGTCCGATTTCCTCACCCAGTTTGATGGCGTTGATGACGTAGAGCTTCACCTTTTTATCGATGACCTGCTGCTGTACTTCAATCGGCATCTTTTCCCAGACTTCGTCGTGCTCGAACGGCGAGCAGAGCAGAAAGGTGCCGCCGGTTTTTGCCTTGCTGAGCATATCGTACTTTTCCAGGAAGGAGAAGTTGTGGCAGGCGATGAATTCGGCGTTGTCGATCAGGTACGGCGCGTTGATCGGCTGCTTGCCGAAACGGAGATGGGAGGTGGTGATGGAG
>WSSedB1CaDRAFT_10000479_pt1 | contig 17367 bp, 14 predicted proteins | sample WetSurSB1Cattail_FD_9460 | JGI IMG/M metagenome (IMG submission 9460)
CGAGCATTACGGCCGATGGCGCAGTTGCCGGGGTGAATGTATCCAAGCGGCTGGACGGCGAACTGGTGAGTTTCCTGGTTCCCATCCGCTATGCGCAGGCACTGTTGAAAAAAGCGGCTTCGCTGCAAAATCCACCGAAAAACTTCAACAAAACGGTCGGGCAGCAACTGTTGGCGCACCAGGCTGTCATGGTGGATCACCTCCTGGCCGTTCCCTTGACCATCAAGACTTTGGGGCATTACCACGTGCCGGTGCGGGAATCGGATCAAATGCGTTGCTGGGGGCAATCCTCGGATAAGCCGGATAATCCCTACACAGTGGAGCAAATCAAATGCTCCATGGAATCCGGCATTTATGTTTCGGGCGAAATGCAGACCGGCCACATGTCGATCCAACATGAGTTTACGCGGAGCACAAAACTTGACGCCCTGCGTTTTTCCAGTCTGTCTGCCAAGTCGTTCAAAAACGAACATTTTGGTAGCCACAAGGATCGACGTCTGACCGGACCGGTATGCACAGAGCAGTTTGTGACAAACGGTAAGCTACCCATGAGAGCCGTGCTTTGCGTGCGCGCCTACCGAAAGTTCACGGGGTTGTACGACTTTGCCGTGTTAACCGACAGCACAGATGGCAACCTCAAGAATCTTCAAAGCAGGCTGGATATCAAGGGCGTTTCCTATGAAAACGGATTACGTGTTTCCCGCATTTTTCTTGAATCAATAGGCCGGGAGAAAAAGCCATGACCGCGCCATTTTTTGTGGAAATTCTTACCAACAAGGAGGTGCGATATCGGCATCGGGTGGATGCATTGCCGATTCGCATCGGTCGCGCGTACGACAACGATGTTATCTTGGATGATCCGCATGCCTCGGCGCACCACGCGACCGTAGAGCAAGAAGCTGACGGTGGATTGATCATACGGGATACTGGAAGCCGTAACGGGATACTCCACAAAAGAAAACGTATGACGGAACTGGTGATCGACGGCAACACTGTCTTCAGGCTTGGTCATATCAGTCTGCGGATTCGCGCTTCCGATTTTCAGGTCGCGGATGAGGTCGCGGATACCACCCTCCATAACTGGGAAGGATGGCCTCCGGCTCTGTCCGGTCTGGCTTTGCTTGTGTGTTTTGCCGGGTTAAGTACATGGCTCGAAACTACTGAAAAGTTTGAAGAGATTTCCTTTTTCATGACCATCGTCGTCACGATATGTCTTGGAATGGTCTGGTGCGGTGGATGGGCGTTTGCCAACCGCCTTTTTGGCGGAAATGCGCGTCTGGGACGCCACATATTTATTCTAGGGTTTGGTTTCGCCTCGATGGAGATTTGGAGCATGGTAAGTTCCGCCATCGCTTATTCATTTTCGTGGGAGATCTTTACCCGCTATGGAAGCCTGGGTACAATTGCCGTTTTCGCGGTCATGGTGTTTTATCATCTCCGGAACGTCAGGCCCGTCCGTCACCGTCAATTTGCTGTGACATGCATTGTCCTGGCGGTGCTTTGCTCGGGCGTAAAGCTAATGATCAATTATCGTTTCAACGGCATTTTGTCTGATGAACTGGTAATGCATGAACGCTTCCCTCCTGCAATACGCGTAAGTTCCGACAAACCGGTCTCCCGCCTCATCAGTGATGCCGCAAAGCTTAAAGCAAAGGTTGACCGGGATCGCACCAAGTCGGTGGCTGGTGACGAAGCGGACAGCGATGATCAGGATTGAAAAAACCATTTTGTTGCGAAAAAAAAGGAGGGTTCACAGATGATTAACAAAATTGCCACAGCAGTAGTTTTTTTGATGCTTCTCCCCGTTCTTGCCTGGGCTTCGGATGCAGCTAACTCTGTTGAAGTCAAAGGCCAATCCTACAGTGTCACAAAGCCTGATATTGCGTATTTTTTCCTGAAGATTGAAGGGAAGGGGGAAAACTTTGAGGTCTCGACACAACAGGCAAAAAACAAAATCGAGGAATTGAAAAAGAGTCTTGCAGAAATAATGGGGAGTTCGATTGAAATCAATATTCTCAAAAAGGAAATCAAGCCAAAGGGCTCATTATCTGAAGATAGCATTATGGAGATGCAGCAGGAAGCCATGAAAACTTTGGCAAAAGCAATGAAGGGAGAAGAAAGCGTTCCGCCGGCTAAGGAAAAAAAGAAGGAAATGATTACAACCATGATGGTTTACTTCACCAGCGCGAACTTTTCCGATGAAAGTATTCTGCGTTTGAAAAGCAAGCTTGCAGATAAAGAAATCGCATTTGACAAGAATGGACTTTTTGATTTCCCAAGTTCTATTGACATGAACACCAGCACTGTTGTTTTTGGACTGAAAGAACCAAACCGGTTGCTAACCGCGCTGGCGTCCGAGGCTTATGTCAATGCCCGGAGAAATGCCGAAATTATTGCCAAGGCATCAAACAAAACCCTGGGCGGTACTGTCAGTATCGGCGGCTGTGGTTGCGACTTGGAAGGAACCGTAACTATATCAGACAAGGGCAATCTGTTGGGCAAAGATCTCGGCCCGCTTTCAGTCGATCCGGGCAGACTTGTGGTGAAGTACGAGAAGAACTATGGATTTGCGCTCAAGTAGAAGGGAACGCGTATGCCTAGCCGAATGACGTAGGAAGTAGTACCAACGGTTCATATATTGGCAACTGATTTCAACTGGAAGGGTTGTAACCATGGATAGACTTTTTGACGGCCTGATGTGGTACCTCGTATTCCTTTTTTCGACCACGGTCCACGAGGCTGCCCATGCTTTTACGGCCATGAAGCTTGGAGACAAAACCGCGTATCACGGCGGACAGGTCACGCTTGATCCGATCCCCCATATTATGCGTGAACCGTTGGGTACGGTTATTGTCCCGATCATGTCTTTTTTGGTGAGCGGATGGATGATCGGCTGGGCAAGCACACCGTACGATCCATACTGGGCCGAGCGTTATCCCAGACGTTCAGCATTGATGTCACTGGCGGGACCGGCTTCAAACTTCATACTGGTATTGTTTTCAGCCCTTATGATACGCATCGGTATTGCTACAGGTTATTTCGTCGAACCCGATTCGATAAATTTCATGCATGTAACGGCAGCATTCGGCGAATCAGGGATATTTAACGCGGCGGCGATTGTCCTCAGTATCATGTTTACGCTGAACCTGCTTTTATTTGTCTTCAACCTGTTGCCGTTTCCTCCTCTTGATGGTAGCGGTGCGTTGCCGCTCTTGCTGAAAGAGGAGCATGCTTTGAACTATATGAATTTTATCAATCATTCCAGTTTTTCTTTCTTCGGTTTATTGATTGCATGGAATGTTTTTGACAAGCTGTTTGATCCCATTCATCTCATGGCCATTAACTTGCTTTATCCCGGCGCCAGCTATCATTAGGCTTGGAAACTGTTGAACACTGTTACTGGAGCCGATTTATTGATTCACATATACAAGTAACAGTCCCGTTTAGCGGAAGGAAAAACGATTAAAAAGCTGCTTGCCTATAAGAACGAAACTCTAAATGGAGGAACACATGTACGATGCTTTTTCCCTTTTTTCCTGGATTGGCCATCACACCCACTATCTCTTAGGCTTTACCGCTTTTGTCATCCTGCTCTGGAATTCGGTGGTGGTTGTGGGAGGAAACGAGATCGCCTTGATCGAACGCAGGTGGTTCGGCAGCAAGATGCCCCAGGGGAGGGTTGTGGCCCTTGGCAATGAGGTCGGTATCCAGGCGCGGACCCTCGGCCCTGGCTTGCACTTTCTGATCCCGTTTATCTACAAAGCAAACAAAAGCGTTTTTACCGAAATACTGGAAAATGAGATTGGCCTGATCGAATCGGTGGACGGATCATCCATTCCGGCCGGTAGGATCTTTGCCGAGGTTGTGGCCGGACATAATTCTTTTCAGGACGGCGAGGTGTTTATCAAAAACGGAGGCCAGAAAGGACCGCAGATCGAGTTGCTGCCTCCCGGCAAATACCGCATCAATCCCTACTTGTTCAAGTTGACCAAGGGCAGTGTCACCCAAATAAAAGATTTCGAGATCGGTATCGTGGAGTCGGTTGACGGCGCTGCCATTCAGGAAGGCAAGATCTTTGCCCAGGCGGTGGAAGGGCATTCGTCCTTTCAGAATGGCGATGCCTTTATCAAGAACGGTGGCCAGAAGGGGCCGCAGATTGAAATCATTCCTCCCGGCAACTATCGTATCAATCCCTATCTGTTCAAGGTTACCAAAAGCACCGCAACCAAGATCAGTGAAGGTGAGATCGGCCTGGTGGAGTCGGCCGATGGTTCGGCCATTCCGGCGGGCCGAATTTTCGCTACCGTAGTGCCCGCTCATAACGCCTTCCAGTCCGGCCAGGATTTTATCAAGAGCGGCGGACAGAAAGGACCCCAGACCGAGATCCTGCCACCAGGTGTTTATCGTATCCATCCCAACCTATTCAAGGTCACCAAGGCCGAGGCGGTGGTGATCGCCAAGGGGCAGGTCGGCATGGTCACTGCACAGGACGGTGCTCCCATCCCCATGGGACGACTCTTGGCGCAGAGCGTGCCGGAACACTCGAATTACGAGAACGGCGAGGCATTCCTGAAAAACGGTGGCCAGAAAGGGCCGCAGATAGACGTGCTGCTGCCGGGTACCTACCGCATCAACCTGAATTTATTTCAGGTTCAGATCGCGCCGGCTGTCGTTATCGACGCCAACAAGGTTGGCCTGGTAACCGCTCTGGACGGCATTCCGCTGCCGGAGCGTGAATATGTGGCCTGTCCGGTTACCGGTCACAACGACTATCAGGATGGCTCCACCTTTCTGGCCAAACTGGGGCAGCGCGGCCCGCAGCTTGACGTCCTGCGGCCGGGAACCTATTACATCAACCCGTTCATGTTCAGTGTGGAAATCGATGATGTGGCTGTCATCGAGCGCGGCCAGGTCGGGGTGGTGGTATCGAATGTAGGCGAGGACCCGACGGAAGAGATGAAGAAACGTCTCGGCTCAACCCAGGCCGGGGCTTCCGAGGAAGAAGGCAAAGAGAAATACGTTGTGCCCAAAGGGTTTCGGGGTATTCAGGAGGAGGTCGCCGGCCCGGGTCGCTACTACCTCAATCGCCGGGCATTCATGGTTTACGTGATTGACACGACCAATATTACCATCGACTGGGACGACCAGGAAGACACCCGCTTTGACCAGTTGACGGTCATCTCTAAGGATGGTTTTCCGATCCAGGTTGCCGTCAAGGTCGTTATCCGCGTCCGGCCGGATCAGGCGCCTTACATGGTTGCCAAGGTCGGTTCGATCGACAACCTGATCCAGCATGTCATCCACCCCATGATCGACTCTTCATTCAGGAATCAGGCCTCCACTGCCTCGGCTATGAACTTCCTTCAGAGCCGCTCGGAAGAGCAGACAAAGGCCGAATCCCGTGCCCGTGTTGATCTTGAAAAATATCATGTGGAATGTGTGTCGGTTCTGATCTGCCAGATCAAGCTTCCTGAGGATCTGATGCAGACCCAGACCAAGCGTATCATCGCGGAACAGCAGCAGGAGATGTACAAGATGGAACAGCGCTCCCAGGCGGAGCGTACTGAGATGGAGAAGATGCGCGCCACCGCCGACCAGCAGCCCACCCTGGTAGCATCGGAAATCGCCGTGAAAGTGGCAACCCAGAAAAAGACCGAGATGATTACCCTGGCCGAGGGTAATGCGGAAGCCAAGGCGCTGGAGGGGGTTGGCGAGGGTAAGCGCCTGATAGCCATCGGCGACGGCGAGGCATCCAAAATTGCCGCCATCGGCGAGGCAACTGCCCAGGCCTACAACAAGCAACAGGAGGCCATTGGTGAAGAGGCCATCAAGCAGATCAAGATCGTGGAACTGATTTCAGCCGCCATTGAAAACGGAAATATCAAGATTGTTCCGGATGTTCTTGTCACAGGCGGTGGCAATGCTGCCGACGGGCTGATGGGGATGCTGACAAAGCTATTGCCTGGTGTCGATATTTCCAATCTGTTGAAAAAATCGATTCCATCCGTGACGGAAACGATTACAAAATCGTGATGTTTTTCACGATTACTTAACCTTGTAGCACGGAGGTGCCCATGCGGCTGACGTTTTTTGTGTTTTTGTTCATTGCGGTCTGTATGACCAACGTGGCATTCGGAGCAGCCACTGTTTTTTTCAAAGATGGTTCGAAAGAAGTTGGCAATTCGGTCTGGATGGAGGGCAACACGATCTACTTGAGCAAGTCCAAGGACGTCTTTGAGTTCACCTCAGATGAAGTCTTGCTGGAAGAAACCCAAAAATTCAACCGGATTGGGAAGTTTGCCGATATGGCAACATCGGATTCCAAAGGTGGCCATGCCTTGGGAGTCGGGTCAAACAGCCTTGTCGAACAGCTGATGAAAGGAGCAAACCTTGACCGGCAGATCGACCTGTTTGTGCAGCAGGTTGAGTCGGGCGCCATGTCATCTGCTGGTACAAACAGTGAGTTGGGTGATATCTTCGGCCAGGCTTTGGCCGGATTCGATTCTCGAAAAGCCAAGCAAAGGTTTCGTGCCTATTATCGCTCACATCTGGACGCCAAAACCCTGGAGGCGATCGTGGTCTGGACAAAAAGTCCGCTCGGCGTGAAGGTTGGTGAGGCGCAAATCAATACGGCCGTAACATCACCGGAGATGGCGCAGCAGATTCTAAAAGATCTGGATGGAAATCCGCCTCCTGCCCGGCGTTGGGCGTTGATCCGGGACCTGGATAATGCCGGAAGAACTACGGAGATGACACAACAATTGATTTATGATGCTGTTGCCGGAGCTTCAAGCGCCATTCCTGCCGGCGCTGCTGACAAAAAAAAGTTTCGCAGGCAGTTTGAAAAACAGATGAAAGAGAAGAAAGCCGAAATCGCGCCGTTGTTGCGCAAACAGGTGCAAGCTGGCCTGGTGAATACCTATAAAGACCTTTCCGACAGTGAGCTGCGTGAATACATTGTGTTCCTGCGTACTGAGCCGGCCAGGAAATTCACGAAAGTGACCATGGGAGCTTTGGGCGAGATGACCAGGACCCTGTCTGCCTCGATGATGAAAAACATTGTAAAAGCAGCCGACCTAAAGATGGGATCTCAGGGACGATAAACAGAGTCGTTGCCGTGTGTGGAATTTAGTTTCGGAACAGGGAATAAGCAGGGTAGGGGATCAACAAAAGAAGCCACATCAGACGATGTGGCTTCTTTTGTATGTGCGCCACGCGCCATACCTGGCACACATACAAAAAAAGCACTTGGAACGAATCCCAAGTGCTTTGGATAATTGGGGTGGCTAGAGGGACTTGAACCCTCGAATGTACGAGTCACAGTCGTAAGTGTTAACCGCTTCACCATAGCCACCATGTGAGTTTTTCTAAATATCCTAACTTGGGGCACAAGTCAAGATTATTTTGCTTCTGTCTCCTTCAGATTTCAGAAATATCCGATCCCGTGATTTCGACATCAGGCCAGTTTTCATAGATCCAGTCTTCAAGCCGTTCCAGAGTTGTACGAGCGATACCTTTATCCGGGCTGATGGTGACGAATCCCAGCACTGCCACGCGGGGGTTGTCCTGCCGGTCAACTTCGGCGCAGGATACATTGAAGTGGTTGCGGGCGCGACCGAGCAGGCTTTTAACAATGCCGCGCTTTTCCTTCAGGGAATCAGAAGACAGCGAGAGATGGATTTCAAGGCAGTAGGTAAACATATTTAGATATAATATTGATTTTATTTGTTATTTCAATTTTTATTTTTATCTGGGTAGTCAATAATTGATACGACTGATTTGGTGTTGGATTTGCGAGGAGATACGGGCAAGCGGGTGCGTGCCTGACTCTGCTTGCTTTTGATTCCATGAGCCGTGGATTCCACCCTTTAAAACTGTTGCTTTTTGGATAACAATGAACTAACATTTCACCTCCCTTTTGTACTACAGCCTGCCAGGCGGTTTCATTGCAGCAGAACACTCCAACAATCGAAGAACTTCGCGCGAAGATTGACCGTATTGATGACCAGATTGTGGCGCTTCTCAACGAACGTTCACGTGTGGTGCTGGACGTTGGACGACTTAAGTCCGGCAACAATATGGAGTTTCATGTGCCCGGTCGGGAACGCCAGATCTATGAGCGTTTGATGAACAGTAATCCCGGTCCTTTTCCCAATGATGCCCTGAAGAGTGTCTACCGTGAGATTATCTCGGCTTGCCTGTCGCTTGAGTCCCCCATGAAGGTTGCATTTCTTGGACCGAAGGCGACCTTCAGCCACCTGGCTATCATGCAGCAGTTCGGGTTTTCGGCTGAGTTGGTGCCGCTCAAATCCATCCCGTCGGTTTTTGAAGAAGTTGAGAAGGGTAAGGCGCTGTACGGTGTCGTGCCGGTCGAAAACTCCACCGAAGGGGTCATTTCCCATACCCTGGACATGTTTGTGGACAGTAGTCTGAAAATCACCGCCGAGATTCTGCTTGAGGTGCATCACGATTTGCTGTCGCGTACCGGCCGGATTGAAGATATCAAGAAGATTTACTCTCACGTTCAGCCGCTTGCCCAATGCCGCAATTGGATGGACAGCAACTTGCCCGGTATTCCGGCGGTGGATGTGGCTTCTACCGCTGTTGCGGCTCAGATAGTCAGTGAGGATTATACTGCCGCTGCCATTGCCAGCGAACTGGCCGCCTCGCTCTACGATCTCAAGGTTGTCAGAAGTAGAATCGAGGATCAGATTAACAACTTTACCCGTTTTCTGGTAATCAGCCGCAAGGGATGCGACCGATCAGGAAACGACAAGACCTCGGTTCTCTTTTCGGTCAAGGATGAGCCTGGAATCCTCTTTCGCATGCTGGAACCTTTTGCCAAGCGAGGCATCAATCTTTCCAAAATTGAATCCCGCCCCTTTAAAAAGAAGGCTTGGGAATACATTTTCTTTCTTGATTTGTTTGGCCATGCCTCCGACCCCGAAGTGGCTGAAGCTCTGGATGAACTGAAGTCATGCTGTCAATTTCTGAAAATTCTCGGATCGTATCCACGGTCGATGTAGAGGACGACACAGCATGTCTTGTATTATTGATCGGCTGGTAATTGTTGGGGTGGGACTGATCGGTGGCTCTTTTGCACGGGCACTGCGCGAGGCTGGAGTAGTTAAAACCATTGTTGGCGTCGGAAGATCCCGTGCCAACCTTGAAAACGCTCTTTCTCTTGGGATCGTTGACGAGATTTGCCAAAATCCGGCTGAGGGTGTACGCGGTGCGCAGGTAGTCTTTATTTCCATCCCGGTTTGTACTATTCCTGCCATGGTGAAAACTATCGCAGCATCACTTTCGCCGGGGTGCATTATTACCGATGGTGGCAGTGTTAAGGCCGAGATTGTCAGGGAGTGCGAGCGGCTGACACCGCCGGGATGTTTTTTTGTGGGCGGACATCCGATTGCCGGAACCGAAAATACTGGCTCGGCTGCTTCCTTTGCCACTCTTTTCAAGGGCAAACGATGTATCCTGACGCCCACAGAGCGCACCGATAGCGGTGCTTTTGATACGGTATCACGGCTCTGGCAGACTGCCGGGGCTAATGTCTGCTCCATGGAGCCGGGACATCACGACAGGATCTTTGCTGAGATATCGCATCTTCCCCATGTCGTGGCTTATGCCTTGGTTCATGCGGTGGGTACGGCTGATGTGGAAGGTGAAAATGTCCTGTCATATACCGCAGGAGGTTTCCGCGACTTTACCCGGATCGCCTCTTCGGATCCTGTTATGTGGCGTGACATTGCCCTGATGAACCGGCAGGCGCTGCTGGCCAGCATTGACGGATTTTCAACAAGCCTGGCGGAGTTGCGTCAACGGATTGATCGCGGTGATTCTCAGGGACTTGCCGATTTTTTTACCATTGCCAAGCAATTTCGCGATGGTATCCTCTAAACCATTCGTTGTAGATCGCTTATCCAATAACGGAGTATTTGTGAATTCCATCACCATCAGTACGGTGTCGTCACTGAAGGGCGAAATTACTGTCCCTGGCGACAAATCCATCTCCCACCGTTCAATCATGTTGGGAGCAATTGCCAACGGCGTTACCACTGTGCGCGGTTTTCTGCGCGGTGAGGATAATTTGGCTACCATGGCTGCTTTCCGTGCCATGGGAGTTCAGATTGATGACGATGGTCAGGTGTTGGTCATTCATGGCAGGGGGCTGCATGGGCTTACCGAGCCGTCCGATGTCATTGATTGCGGTAATTCCGGTACATCAATCCGGCTTCTGACCGGTTTGTTGGCGGGACAGAATTTCTTCTCGGTGCTCACTGGTGACCAGTATTTGCGCAAGCGTCCCATGAAACGTATTGTGGAGCCTCTTTCCCGTATGGGAGCCCGTATACTGGGGCGTGCCAAGGGGAGTCTTGCTCCTTTGGCCATAAATGGCGGAACCCTGAATGCTATCGGTTACGAGTCCCCGGTTTCAAGCGCTCAGGTCAAATCGGCTATCATGTTGGCTGCCCAGTACGCAGATGGGGATACGTCGATACGCGAACCGAGCCTTTCCCGCGATCATTCCGAGAGAATGTTCGGCCTGTTTGGTGCCTCGCTGGAAACCTTTCATAACGGTGTGACGGTTAAGGGAGGCGTTGAGCTCCAAGGGCAGGAAATCAGCGTGCCGGGTGATATCTCATCGGCAGCGTTTTTTATTGTAGCTGCGCTGATTACGCCCGGTTCAGAGTTGCTGATACGCAATGTGGGTGTCAATCCGACTCGTACCGGTATCATCGATGTGATGCGCTCCATGGGCGGAAATATCGAACTTTTGAACGAACGCGAGGTTTCAGCTGAGCCGGTAGCCGATATTCTGGTCCGCTCTTCCCGTCTTAAGGGAGTGCGAATTGCTGGAAATACTGTCCCGCGCGCTATTGATGAGTTTCCTGTCATCTGTGTTGCTGCCGCCTGTGCTGAAGGGACAACCTCCATACGTGACGCACGCGAGTTACGGGTCAAGGAGACCGACAGAATTGCTGCAATGGCTGTTAATCTGCGTGGTCTGGGAGTTGAGGTTGATGAGTGTGACGACGGTCTGGACATTACCGGTATTGAACGTTTGGGAGGTGGTATGGTGGAGAGTTGCGGTGACCATCGCATTGCCATGTCCCTGTCCGTTGCCGGTCTTGTGTCGGCTGAAGCCATTACTATTAATGACATTGACTGCGTGGCTACCTCGTTTCCTACATTTTATTCGCTGCTGGAGCGGTTTCGGGCAGGTGCTGCGTGATCCACGCCAAGCATGGTTTGGTAATAGCCATAGATGGTCCATCCGGTGCGGGTAAAAGCACCATTGCGCGGCTGCTGGCCAAACGACTCGGGTATCTGCAGATAGATACCGGTGCCATGTACCGGGCGGTGGCCGTGCTAATCAGCCGTGCCGGTCTTGATCTCGCTGACAGCGACGCTATCAAGCAATTTTGCACCAACCTCGAGGTGCATCTCGAATCAAATGCGGGAAACCAAAAGGTTGTCGCAAATGGTCAGGATGTCACCAATCAGATACGAACGCCGGAAGTATCGCTGATGACATCGCGCATATCTGCTCTTAAACCGGTACGTGATGCACTTTTGCTGGCGCAACGGGAAATGGGGCGTAACGGTGGTGTTGTGCTGGAGGGGCGGGATATTGGTACCGTTGTTTTTCCCGACGCGGATCTGAAGTTTTTTCTGTTTGCTTCGCCTGAAGTCCGTGGCAAAAGACGTTTTGAAGAATTGGCTGCCAAGGGTGAACGCATAACGCTCCAGGAAACCATCGAGGCGGTTATTTCTCGCGACGAGCAGGATTCGCAGCGTGACCTGGCGCCGCTGAGGCAGGCGGATGATGCCATACCGATCGACTCATCGGACATTGGGATTGAAGAAGTAGTGAGCAGGATGGAGGCGTGCGTTCTGGAAAAGATAGCGCAATGGGAGTCGAATTCATGAAAGTTATCCTTGCCAAACGAGCCGGCTTTTGCTTTGGCGTCAAACGAGCCACCCAAATGGCTTTTGAAGCGGCCAGCATGGACAAAAAGACCTTTACCCTTGGTCCGATCATCCATTCACCGCAGGTGGTCAGCAAGCTTGAGGAAATGGGGGTTAAGGCACTTAAAAATCTGGACAGCATGGATAGTGGTACGATCATCATTCGCTCCCACGGAGTTGCCTCGGACGAAATCTCCGAGGCCAATCACAAGAAGTTGGAGATTGTTGACGCCACCTGTCCATTTGTCAAAAAGGCCCAGGAACACGTTAAAAGTCTCTCCGAAACCGGTTATGGTGTTGTCGTCGTTGGCGACGCCGATCATCCCGAGGTGCAGGGGATTGTTTCCTATGGCGGTGACAAGGTCTTCGTCGTCGGGTCAGGTGACGAAGTCAAGAAGTTGCCGATTATGAACAAGATCGGTGTGGTTGCCCAGACAACGCAGTCCTTTGAGAACCTGAAGAATGTGGTGTCGGAATGCCTTCTGCGGGGTGGCGAAATCCGTGTCTTTAATACGATATGTGACGCAACAGCGGTTCGCCAGGAGGAAGCCAAAGAGCTGGCCCGCCAAGTGGACTGTATGCTGGTTGTTGGTGGTTTCAATAGCGCGAATACCCGTCGTCTGGCTGAAGTGTGCGCGGAGCTTCAGCCTCGTACTCACCATATCGAGACGGCAGCCGAGATTGATCCGGCATGGTTTGAGGGCGTTGCCAGGGTCGGTGTCACTGCTGGCGCTTCCACCCCCAAGTGGATTATTGATGAGGTAATGAGCAGGATTGAGGAAATCAATAAAAACAATTGAAAATTTATGTATATGTTGGTATCTTAACCGCTTATGTTGTTGCGAACAGGAATAAAAACAGTAAAAGAAAACGTTCAGGGGGTATGGTTTAATGGTTGACTTCAAACGGCTCAACGCTGCTGACAACGGTGATTTCGATGATCCGGATTCAGAACAGCAGAGTAGTGAATTTGCAGAGCTTTACAAAGAAAGCCTCAAAGAGAAGCCCGAGAGGGACAAGATCATAGAAGGAACGGTCGTGCGTGTTGACCAGGAAACCGTACTTGTCGATATTGGCCTCAAATCGGAGGGGGTTGTTCCGGTCTCCGAGTTCCGTGATGCCGACGGTGAGGTTACGGTTAAGGTTGGTGACCGTATCCGCGTTTTGATGACCCGTGAAGATGGCAAAAAAGGGTATATTCTTTCAAAAAAGAAGGCTGATTACCTTGCAGCTTGGGAAAAAATTGGTGATGCCGGCCATGAAGGCGGCGTTATCGAAGGAACCATAACCGCTCGTGTGAATGGTGGCTACAGCGTTGATATTTATGGTGTCCAGGCCTTTTTGCCGGCCTCTCAGGTGGATATCCGTCCTTCGTCCGATTCCGACAGTTACATTGGTCTCACAAGCAAGTTCAAAGTGATAAAACTCAACCAGCGTCGCGACAATATTGTACTCTCTCGTCGGGTTATTCTCGACGAAGAGCGGGCTGCTGCTCGCGATGTTACGCTTGCACAGCTTGAAGAAGGTCAGATCGTTGAGGGTGTGGTTAAAAACGTTACCGAATATGGCGCTTTTGTTGATCTGGGCGGCGTTGACGGCTTGCTTCACGTTTCCGACCTTTCCTGGGGGCGAGTCGGCAAGCCAGCCGATGTTCTTAAGCCGGGGCAGCCGATTACCGCAAAGGTTCTCAAGTTCGATCGTACCAAGGGTAAAATTTCCCTGGGGGTAAAGCAGACCTTGCCGGATCCATGGCTTGACGTACCTTCAAAGTATCCGCTGGAATCCCGTATCAAGGGCCGTGTGGTAAGCCTGATGGAGTATGGTGCATTTGTTGAATTGGAGCCGGGTGTTGAGGGACTGATTCATGTTTCCGAAATGTCGTGGACCAAGCGTGTGCGCAGGGCAGCAGACGTTTTGTCGGTTGGAGATGAAGTCGAGGCGGTGGTGCTCGGTATCGACATGAACAACCGAAAAATCTCACTGGGCTTGAAGCAGGCTGGTGAAAATCCCTGGATGAATATAGCGGAAAAATACTCCGTAGGGACCAAAATTGAAGGCCAGATCAAAAATATGACTGACTTCGGCATGTTCATTGGTATTGAAGATGGTATCGATGGTTTGGTTCACGTTTCAGATATTTCCTGGACCAAGCGAATTAAGCATCCCGGCGATATTTACGCCAAGGGTGATATCGTACAGGCTGTTGTACTAAAGGTTGATATTGAGAATGAGCGACTTTCCCTTGGCATCAAGCAGCTTGAGCCTGATCCTTGGAGCATCGCCCCTACGACATATCGACCCGGTACCAAGGTTGTCGGTAAAGTTACCTCCCTGACGGACTTTGGTGTTTTTGTTGAACTGGAAGAGGGGGTTGAAGGGCTGATCCATGTCTCTGAGCTTTCACGGGAAAAAGTGCCGTCCGCTAAGGCGTTTGCTGAAGTTGGCGATACGCTTGAGGCCGTGGTTTTGAACTGTGATTCCAAGGAACGTCGCATTTCTCTTTCGATCAAGGCCATGCAGGCGGCTGTTGAGAAAGAGGAATTTGAACAATATCTTGGTTCTCAGGGTAAGGCTACCTCAAACCTTGGTGACTTGCTCCAGCAAGCAAACGAAAAACAGAAACAATAATTAAGACACGTAAGGCAGGAGATATGCAATGACCAAGAGCGAATTGATCGAAAAAGTTGTTCAGATGCACGGCGAATTAAATATGAAAGCCTCTGAAATGCTTGTTAATACGGTTTTTGATTCAATCGAAGATGCACTCAGAACTGGTGATAAGGTTGAAATTCGCGGGTTCGGCAGCTTTACTATCAGGGAGCGTACTGGGAGGGAGGCTCGTAATCCTAAGAGTGGTGAGGTAGTCAGCATTCCTGCCAAGAAAACTCCTTTTTTTAAGACTGGAAAAGAGCTCAAGGAACGGGTCAACTGTTGCTGATACGTTGCCTGATTTTCAGTGGGCTCACATGACGTGCCCGGATGGCGGAACTGGTAGACGCAAGGGACTTAAAATCCCTCGGCCGCAAGGCTGTGCCGGTTCGATTCCGGCTCCGGGCACCAATAAATAATCTATCCGATAGAGCACAAAAAGCCCTGAGAAATCAGGGCTTTTTGTTTTTGTATTGTCTTGTAAAGTTTGTTTTGATATAGCACAATCACATTAATTGATGTTTTTCAGTAAATCAGTACCCCAACTCAAGGAGCGTATAGATAATGAAACAGCATGTTATGGCAGTCCTTTGTGTGATGATTATCTGCATCAGCGGTTGTGCACAGAGTTTACCCCCTCATGAGGAGTTTAACCAGGCTATTAAAAAGAGTCTTGACACAACCGGTTTTAATTATAGTTTGAAAAACAGGATCACAAAACTTTCCATTCCGGAAAAGGATATACCCACCGATTCAGGCGAGAAACGCACAAAATATCTTGAAACAGGTCTTGATATTGTCCGAGGGTTTTCCTTGAACGCAGATGGCGCAATTGACACGAAGGCCAAAAAATCAGAGGTGCTTTACGATCTGCATTACGACAAGGATAATGTTGAAGTTTCGATAAAATTGCCCATGCTTGTTGATTACAACACTCAAACAATTTATGTGGGAACTTCGCTTCTTAACACAATTCTTGAAACGGTCTATCCTCAAATTCCGGCAACCAAGGGCAAGTTGATCAGGATAAATATAAATGAGTTTTTGAAGGAAAATTCAGAAAATCTCCCGGAACTGGCAAATATAATTGATAAAAACAGTTTCAATCCGAAGAATGTTGATTCAATTAACAACGCTGTTAAGGCTGGTATATTGAAAACGCTTGCAAAGCTTAAGGATACTTGTTTCAGCGATCAGCCGCTTACCGAGCTGGACAGGAAAGCCGGAGTAGAAAGGCGTATTCGTGTTAATTTGAGCCATAAGGATTCTGTTGCTGTTGTTGTGGATCTTGTTGACAGTGTTTTGCAGGCCTTGTTTCAGGATGGCGTAATCGACAAAAAAGAGTATGCCGAACTACTCGCGCTTACCGACAAGCAGACACTTGATGGTTTCGTTGATAAATTCACTATGACAATGATATTCGATGTTGGTATTGCGCCATCAGGGCTTGTCAGTCGTGTGGAAGGCCAATTAGACCTTGCCGATAAAGAGGGAAATTATCAACTTGGTCTTAGCAATGTCAGTACGTTTAGCAGCTACAATGCACCGATCTTTTCCATAAACCCTGAAACCAGCGGAATTGTTGATTTCAAAAAGGTGATGGACGCTATAAAGGCAGACACGGAAAAAGAACAAAATAATGCACAACCGAGCGTTGACGCTCCCGATGATTCTGAAGACACTGGTGATGCAACCCAGGGAGATAGTTGACCCATGTGAGTAAACGTATGAAGGAGCCGATCTGGATACCATCGCCGGATAGGGTACGTCAGGCAAACCTGACCCGTTTCATGACAATGCTCAATACTGATTGGGGCATGAAGTTCAGTGATTATGAACAGCTCTACCAATGGTCCATAACCCATATTCCCGACTTCTGGGAGGCCATGTGGGAGTTCGGTGGCGTGATTGCCTCCACCGGTTATCGGCAGGTGGTGGATGATCTGTCGAAGATGCCCGGTGCAGCCTGGTTTTCCGGCAGCCGGCTGAACTTTGCCGAAAACCTACTCCGTTACCGGGACGAGCGGACGGCGATCATCTTCAGGGGTGAGGGGCGCGAAACCCTGCGGATCAGTTTCGGCGAGCTTTATGAGCAGGTGACCCGCGTGTCTCATGCCCTGGCCGGGGCTGGGGTTGTTGCCGGAGACCGGGTAGCGGGATTCATGCCCAACCTGCCGGAGACGGTGGTGGCCATGCTGGCCAGCGTCAGCTTGGGGGCGATCTGGTCCGCCTGTTCGCCCGATTTCGGCATCCAGGGGGTGCTGGAGCGCTTCGGCCAGATCGAACCGAAGGTTCTCTTCAGTGCCGACGGCTATCACTACAACGGCAGCCGCTTCGACTCCCTGGAGCGGGTCAGGTCGATCAGGGCGGCGATTCCTTCCATCCGCCGTCTGGTGGTAATCCCTTATCTCGACGCTGATCCCTCCATCGCAACGATTCCCGGAGCCGTCCTCTACAATGATTTCATCGACAGCGGCCCGCCGGTTGACATCGATTTCGCCCAACTACCCCCCGATCATCCGCTTTACATCATGTATTCCTCCGGCACCACCGGCCCGCCCAAATGCATGGTGCAGGGTGCGGCCGGCATCCTTCTTCAGCACTTGAAGGAACTGATACTGCACACCGACCTGAAGCGCGACGACACTATTCTCTATCTCACTACCTGCGGCTGGATGATGTGGAACTGGCTGGTCAGCTCCCTGGCCGTGGGGGCTGCCATTGTGCTCTACGAGGGAAATC
>WSSedB1CaDRAFT_10000480_pt1 | contig 17356 bp, 14 predicted proteins | sample WetSurSB1Cattail_FD_9460 | JGI IMG/M metagenome (IMG submission 9460)
GCCAGGCGGCGGCCCGATTGCTCGTTAACAGCGAATTCCAGGAATTCGACACCATCGAATGCCGGAACCGGCGGAAGCTCGGTCGCGCCTGCCTCGGCTTCGACCAGCAGCAGAGACCGAAGCCCGTCACGCGCCATCAGACGGGCTGGCGCGGAGCGGAATTTGTCGTTGAAAATCTCCAGCGACAGCGGGCCGCGGTAGCCGGCGCCGATCAGGTCGCGGACGAAGGCGGCGACGGGCAACTGACCCTGACCGGGGAAGTTGCGGAAATGCCGGCTCCAGGACAGTACATCCATCGGGAGTTTCGGCGCATCTGCGAGTTGCGCGAGGAATATCTTTTCCGCATGCACTGCGGACAGGCCAGCGAGGTCATCGCCCAGGGCAAGCGTATGGAAGCTGTCAACGATCAGGCCCAGCGCGGGGTGATTGGCGGCTTCAACAATCTTCCATGCGTGACGCCATGTGTTGACATTGCGGCCCCATGCCAAGGCCTCAAACCCCACGCGCAGGCCGCGTTTCCGTGCGCGTTCTGCCATTTCCGCCAGATCGGCCATAGCACGGGCGTCATCGTCGATCGACGCTGGCGATACGTTGCTGCATACCAACAGGAGTTCGGCACCGAGTTGATGCATGACGTCGAACTTGCGTTCGGCGCGATCCATGTTGCGAGCACGTTGCGGCTCCGGCATCGACTCGAAGTCGCGGAACGGCTGAAAGCAGGTGATAGACAGGCCGAGGCTTTCAGCAAGGTAGCGGACGTCGCTGGGGGATCCATCGAACGTCAGCAGGTCGTTTTCAAAGACCTCGACCCCATCGAAGCCGATCGCGGCGGCGGCCTCCATCTTCTCGGCGAGCGTGCCGCTGATGGAGACCGTGGCAATGGATTTCGGCAACAGGGGAATGGTCATGGGTGGCTCCGTTGGTCGCGAGACGGTGGCCCCACCGTCAGATTTCCATAAAGACCGTCTCGTTGTCGCCTTGCAGCCTTATATCCAGGTTCCAGGCACCCGACGCGTCCCTTCTGGCGATTAAGGTGTGGCGACGGGCCTCGTCCTCGATCATCGACAGGACGGGGTCGGCTTCATTCAACGGCTCATTCTGGAAGTACAGGCGTGTCGTCAGCGCGTTCAGCAAGCCACGGGCAAAAATCGAAATCGCGACATGGGGTGCTTGCTGGGCGTTGCCCAATCCCGCAACCGGGCCCGGCTTCAGTGTGGTGAAGCGGAAAGCACCATTAGCATCGGTACGGCAGCGGCCAAAGGCCGGGAAAATTTCCGAGGCCACCGGGCTGGACTGCCAAATCTCGATCGCTGCGTCGGTGACGAGGCTGCCAGCCCCATCACAGACCGTGCCGGTCAGTATGATTTTCTCGCCCTCCGCGCCGAAGCGGGTCAGGTCGGACCAAGTGGGATCCTCGATCAGGTGCCAGTAAGGACCGATTGTCTGGTTCGCGGTAGCAGCCAGCATATCACGCCTGCTCGGTTGGCGTGGCGTCGCGGCCACGCAGGACAAAGTCGAAGCGATAGCCCAACGCCCATTCAGGCGAGGTGATATCAATGTCAAACCCCGCGATCAGCCGCTCGCGCGCCGCTTGGTCGGGGACGGCTAGGAAGATGGGATCCAAAGCCAGAAGCGGATCGCCCGGGAAATACATCTGGGTGATGACGCGCTGGCCAAAACCGGTGCCGAAAAGCGAATAATGGATGTGGTTTGGCCGCCAGGCGTTGTGATGGTTGCGCCAGGGATACGCTCCCGGCTTGATACTTGTGAACTGGTACCAGCCATCGGCGTCGGAAAACACCCGCCCACCGCCATGGAAATTCGGGTCCATTGGCGCGTCATGCTGGTCGCCTGGATGATCGTAGCGGCCGGCGGCGTTGGCCTGCCAGATCTCGATCATCGTGTGCGGCACGGGCCGGTTATTCTCATCCACCACGCGCCCGCGGACGATGATCCGCTCACCCTGGGCCTGCTTGCCGTTTATCACCGACAGGTCGGCCATCGGGCCGAACCGGGCCGGCGTGAAGCGAGGACCGGTCGTTTCAGTGATGGACTGGGGAATCCGCAGCGGCACCTGTGTCGGATGCCGCAGATGCGTGCTGCCGTAGGATGGCGTGTCGTTCGCCGGTTGGCTGTTCGCCACGATTGGGCGAAACGGCCCTCTGTCCGTCGTCATGCTCCCTCCTGTTCCCGTCGTCGCTTGCGATCTTGATGTGGATTAACCGGTTAGTTAATAGCGATACGCTCAATAAGCGCGCAAGCGAAAAATGCACTTCGTCCATCGCAGTATCCATCGCTTCGGCCGTCGGAAGCAATTAGGGGGACCCATGAAAGCGGCATATTTGCTCGGCCTGATCGGTACCGGCATTCAGGCTTCCTTGACGCCGGCGATGCATATGCAAGAGGCCGAGGCGCTGGGCTGTCGCCATGTTTATCGACTGATCGACCTAACGGAGCTGGGCCTGGGGGTCGAGGCGCTGCCCGACCTGCTGACTGCGGCGGAGCGGATGGGCTTCAACGGACTGAACATCACGCATCCGTGCAAGCAATTGGTGTTGCCGCTGCTGCACGAGCTGTCGGATGACGCAAGGGCGATCGGTGCGGTGAACACCGTCGTGTTCAAGGACGGCAAGCGGATTGGCCACAATACGGATGCCAGCGGTTTCGCCGCCGCGTTCCGACGCGGACTGCCGGATGTTCGGTTGGACAAGGTCGTGCAGTTTGGTGCCGGTGGCGCGGGATGTGCCGTGGCGAATGCCGTGCTGGGTTTGGGTGTTGGGCGGCTGACATTGGTCGATACCGATCCCGCCCGCGCCGCGGACCTTGCCGAGACTTTGTGTGCCCGTTTCGGAGCGGGCCGGGCAGAGGCATGTGCCGATCTGGCCGAGTCCATCGCCTCGGCGAATGGGTTGATCAATGCAACGGCCCTTGGGATGACGAAATATCCTGGGCAGGCCGTCCCGGATACAATGTTGCGACCGGAGCGCTGGGTGGCGGATATCGTGTATTTCCCGCTGGAAACCGTCCTTCTGGCGAGCGCCCGAGCAGAAGGGTGCCGCGTGCTGAGCGGCGGTGGAATGGCGGTGTTGCAAGCCGTCGATGCATTCCGGCTGTTTACCGGGCAGACGCCGTCGGCGGAGCGGATGCTGGCGCATTTCGCCCAACTGACTGGGGGGTAGGCCCGGCCGGGGACCATTATGACATCGGGCCGGATCTCACATACCCGACGATTGTCTCCACGATCATAGCCTTGTGCCTTTTGCGCATCTCGGTCACCGACAGGTCGCAGCCGAATATCGCGCCGAAGGTATGGCGATTCGAAACTCGGTAGAAACACAGCCCACTAATCATCAGATGGATATCCACGGCGCTGCATTCGCGAGCGAACACCCCCTCCCTGAGCCCGCGTGACAGAATCTCATCCAGCGAGGCGATGGCGTCCGCGTTGACGTTCCGGATGGTGGTCAGCCTGGTCAGGTAGGCAGCTTGATGGATGTTCTCGATAGCAATCAGCCGCACGAAATCGGGGTGCGAGTCCTCGTAGTCGAAGGTGAACTCGATCAGTCGACGCAGGGCAGCCAGCGGGTCGAGTTGCCGCAGTTCTAGAGTGGCCTCGGTCGAGCGAATGTCGGCGTAGGCTTGTTCCAGGACGGCCGAATAGAGCCCCTCCTTGCTGCCGAAATAGTAATAGATCATCCGTTTGGTCGTGGCGGTCTTTTCGGCGATCGCGTCCACCCGGGCGCCGCTCAGGCCGTGTTCCACGAACTCGGCCCGTGCGACAGCCAGAATGTCTGCGCGGGAGCGTTGGGCATCCGGCTTACGAGTTTGGGGTTCTCTGGTTTCGGGCACGCGCGATGTTTCCTGCTGGCGTATCGCGCGGCAGGCTAACACATGTTCGAACCAGTTAGTGAAGGCCCATATCGACCCGGCGCCAGACAGCTATCCGGGCTGGGGTCCCTCGTAGCCTTCGATGATCAGTACGTCGCCAACTGCGGCGGGCTCTCGCAGCGCCTTGGCGGCGGCGTATTCTGGGGAATGGTAGCAGGCGACGGCGGTGTCGTAGTCCTTGAACTCGATCACCACGTTGCGGGATCGGGCCTTACCTTCGGGTGCCTCGAACCGGCCGCCGCGAACGAGGAACTTCGCGCCATATTTGGCAAAGGCGGCGGCGTTGGCGGCAACGTAGCCCTTATAGGCCTCGGGGTCGTGTACATCGACGCGGGCAACCCAGTATGCCTTGGGCATGCGTGTTTCCTCTATGAGTGGGGGTGGTCACCAAGCATGGCCGCCAAAACGGGTTCCATGGTCTTTGCCATCAGGGCTTGCCCTTGCGCCGACGGGTGCAGAGGCGGATCAGGAGGGGTGAGTTGGGGGTCCAGGAACAGATCTCGGTTCAGTTTGCCGTCGCGCATGAACTGCGGCGTTAGATCCAGATAGGAAACCGAACGATCGCCTTTATAACGAGCAGCAAGCCGGCCGTTGATCTGAGCTGTCGTCTCGGTGATCCAGACGGACCGTTCCGAGGGGAGGACCCCGAGCAAAAGGACCTTGGTGTCGGGCAGGCGCCGGTGCAGTTCGCTGATGATGGTGTCGATGCCGGCAACCGTGTCCTCAGCCGACCAATGGACCCGACCGAGGTTGTTGGCGCCGATCAGGATGACCGCGACTTTCGGGCTGATTCCGGACGCCTCGCCATTGCGGATGCGCCAGAGCAAGCTGGCGGTTGTGTCGCCCTTGAAGCCCAGGTTCACGGCATGACGGTCACCGTAGAAGCGATGCCAGACCGGGGCAAAATCCAGCCACTGCGGCGGGGCGGCACGCTCCCAGTTCTCGGTAATCGAGTCGCCCAGAAAGATCAGCTCCGGCTTCGATCCGGCCAGGTCCCGGAGTTTCGCCTCATGCCGCGTACGCCACCAGGGGAGCTCCATCCGGGAGATCGGCGTGGCGGCCAGGATGGTGCGGGCGCCCCCCAATGTCGGGGACAGAAGTGACAGAAACAGACCAAAAAGAACCAAACGACGCCGCATGCGGATAATCCCTTGCCGAGGCGAGGAATACACCCCGATCAGGGCCTACGCTGCAAGACGTTCTCCGTCCCAGCGGGTCTGCTGGCGCCCGATCCGGCGCGGATGCAACAGCGGGAGTAATAGGCTGACACCAATTCCCCACATCTGATATGCGACGAAGGAGCGGAGCATCGGCGCAGCCTGCCAACCGAACGCAGCGGAATGACCCATCAGCGGAAGNAACAGGAACCAAGCCAATGCCATTGCGCACAGCCCAGTCACGGCGGCCTTCATCCACAATGGCCCGCGGACCCACGGCAATGCCAGCCCCAAAATGGCCCCATAGACCGCACCCCAGAAGGTAATACTGACAACCAGAGGCGCGTTGAACGGCGGCACCTGTGCGATACGGAACGCTGCCTGCGACGTCCAACCAAACCAGAAAAAAATCTGGAGCGTGGTTTGGTGGAACACCAGAATGGCGAGTGCGCCCGCGAGGCTACCCAGGAAAACACGGGTCGAGAGACGCTTCATATTACCCGGCCTTTCGCTTGTATAAGCTATTGTCACCGGGTCAGCGGTCGCGTCAATCCTGCAATGCAACACACGCATGACACTTTAGTAAGCCGCAGCCGCCTTGCAGTTTCCGCTGGACAGGCCGCCGACCCGCGCCTATATGCGCGCCTCTTTGGAACGCGGAAGACCGTTGGCCGCCCCGTGGCGGTCTTGGTCGTTTGCACCGCGGTCCCGTGGATAAGGACCAGGGATTACATGGCGAAGAAGATCGTCGGCTACATCAAGCTGCAAATTCCGGCGGGCAAAGCGAACCCGTCCCCGCCCGTCGGCCCGGCGCTTGGCCAACGTGGACTAAACATTATGGCATTCGTCAAGGAATTCAATGCCTTCACGCAGCAGATGGAACCCGGGATGCCGATCCCCGTGGTTATCACCGCTTATGCCGATCGTAGCTTCACGTTCGTCACCAAGACCCCGCCGAACACCTACTTTCTTAAGAAGGCGGCCGGCATCACCAAGGGTAGCCCGACCGTGGGCAAGGGCGCCTCGGTCGGACGGGTGACGACCACGCAGCTTCGTGAAATCGCCGCGATCAAGATGAAGGACCTGAACGCCAACGACATCGATGGCGCGGTTAGCATGCTGACCGGCTCTGCCCGTTCGATGGGCCTTACCGTGGTGGAGGGCTGATCCATGGCCAAGAACAAGCGCCTCGTCGCCGCCCAGAAGGCCGTTGACAGCAGCAAGGCATATCCGCTCGCCGACGCGATCGCGCTGATCAAGTCGATTTCCAAGGCGAAGTTCGACGAAACGATCGAGATGTCGATGAATCTTGGCATCGACCCCCGACACGCCGATCAGATGGTCCGTGGCCTGACCAGCCTGCCGAATGGCACGGGTAAGACAGTCCGCGTTGGGGTGTTCGCGCGCGGAGCGAAGGCCGATGAGGCTTTAGCGGCGGGAGCCGACGTCGTTGGCGCCGAAGACCTGATGGAAAAGGTGCAGGCCGGCGAAATCAATTTCGACCGCTGCATCGCGACACCCGACATGATGGGCATCGTCGGCCGCCTGGGTAAGATCCTGGGTCCGCGCGGCCTGATGCCTAACCCGCGTCTGGGTACCGTGACGATGGACGTCAAGGGCGCCGTCACGGCGGCCAAGGGCGGTCAGGTTGAATTCCGCGCCGAGAAGGCCGGCATCATTCATGCCGGCATCGGCAAGGTGTCGTTTGACGCCGACAAGCTTTTGGAGAACGCCAAGGCCCTGGCCGACGCGATCGTAAAGGCGAAGCCGACTGGCGCCAAGGGCACGTATGTCCAGAAAGTTTCGGTCAGCTCCACCATGGGGCCCGGCGTTCGGGTCGATGTGAGTTCGCTGACCGCGTAATACACCGGCTTTTCGGAGCTGGTGGGCAGGGAAGGTTCATTCCCTTGGGTTTACCCAGGGGTTCGGTCCTCCCGATCCTGTCCAAGACCGTTCGTCTTTTGTCCCGGCATGCCGGGCAGAATTTAATGAACCCTCAGGTTCGCGCGCGGGAGATGGGGATGCCAATGCTCTTTACGGGCTTTGGTGGTTCCAACGGACAGGCGAACCGAGTGTTCGGCCTAACCCGGACACTCTTTGGGTAACCTGACCTGCCCTTCCGCGATGTGCGGGATGGCTGGTCGAACGGAGACGAAACGTGGATCGTACGGAGAAGCGCGAGTTCGTCACCGAGCTTAATCAGGCGCTGGCCGCCACATCGATGGTCGTCGTGACCCGCAATGCGGGTCTGACGGTTGCCGAGGTGACCGACCTTCGGCGCAAGATGGGAGCTGCGGGGGCAACTTATAAAGTCGCGAAGAACCGGCTGACCAATCTCGCTCTGGATGGGACCCCGTTCGGCGGCATCAAGTCCATGCTGACAGGACCGATCGCACTCGCTTACGCGACCGACCCTGTTGCGGTGGCCAAGACGGCTGTCGAGTTCGCCAAGACCAACGAGAAGTTCGTGCTGGTCGGTGGATCGCTTGGATCGCAGATGCTGAATGCAGATGGGATCAAGGCGCTTGCCGAGCTGCCGAGCCTGGATGAGCTGCGTGCGCGTCTGGTGGGGATGATTTCCACACCGGCCACTCGTATCGCCGGTGTCCTCCAGGCGCCTGCTGGGCAGCTTGCTCGGGTCTTCGGGGCCTACGCCAAGAAGGATGAGGTCGAAGCCGAGGCGGCTTAGTACCGCCCGCGACGCATACCTGACCGCAAGCTGTCAGAGACGGCTTGCATGGAACCAACCAAAGTCTAAATAGTAGGAACACACGACATGGCCGATCTGAACAATCTGGTTGAAGAGCTGTCGAAGCTGACGGTTCTCGAAGCCGCCGAACTGTCCAAGCTGCTCGAAGAGAAGTGGGGCGTGTCCGCTGCCGCTCCGGTTGCCGCCGCTGCCGCCCCGGTTGCCGCTGCTGCTGCCCCGGTGGAAGAGCAGACGGAATTCACCGTCATCCTGGCGAGCGCCGGCGACAAGAAGATCAACGTCATTAAGGAAGTCCGCACCATCACCGGCCTGGGCCTAAAGGAAGCCAAGGACTTGGTCGAAGGCGCGCCGAAGCCCGTCAAGGAAGGCGTGAGCAAGGACGAAGTGGCCAAGATCAAGAAAATGCTCGAAGACGCTGGTGCCAAGGTGGAGGTGAAGTAACGCTTCCCCTCGCACGTTTTGCTTCGGCCTGGCGTCTCCGCCGAGACGCCGTGGCTTTTGGTTCAGGGGCGGGTGGAAATCAGCAGATTTCCGCCCGCATTCCTGTTTCGGCGGAAAGTTTCTCCATGCGCTTCGGTTTGACCGGCGGCATGGCAAGTCAGGTTAACGGTAAGGTGGGTCATCGATGAACGCGATCACACGGTCCTTTACTGGGCGTAAGCGCATCCGCAAGAGCTTCGGCCGGATACCCGAAGTGGCTCCAATGCCTAACCTGATCGATGTACAACGCTCAAGCTATGAGGCGTTCCTGCAAATGAACGTGCGTCCTGACAACCGGACCCAGTCCGGGTTGCAGGAAGTGTTCAAATCCGTGTTTCCGATCGACGATTTCGCGGGCCGCGGGCGGCTTGAGTTCGTCTATTACGAGCTGGAAGAGCCAAAGTACGACGTCGAGGAATGCATCCAGCGTGGCATGACGTTCGCCGCGCCGTTGAAGGTGATCCTCCGTCTGATTGTATGGGATGTGGACGAGGACACCGGCGCCCGTTCCATCCGCGACATCAAGGAACAGCCCGTTTATATGGGCGACATGCCGCTGATGACCGATAATGGCACGTTCATCATCAATGGCACCGAACGTGTGATCGTGTCGCAGATGCACCGGTCCCCGGGCGTGTTCTTCGACCACGACAAGGGTAAGACCCACTCGTCCGGAAAATACCTGTTCGCGGCTCGGGTCATCCCGTATCGGGGCTCTTGGCTGGACTTTGAGTTCGACAGCAAGGATCTCGTGTACGTCCGCATCGACCGGAAGCGGAAGCTTCCGGTGACGACGTTGCTCTATGCGCTGGAAAGCAACGGGACGGAACAGCTCCGAGCGGCGCGGGAGGCCAAGGGCGAGGTTCTCGACCCGATGGAAATCCGCGGCATGGATCAGGAAGAAATCCTGGGCCATTTCTATACCAAGGTCGTATTTGATCACACGCCGAAGGGCTGGGCGCGGCCGTTCGATCCCGAGGCATTCCGCGGCGTGAAGCTGCTGGAGCCGCTGGTCGACGCCGCCACCGGCGAGGTTGTGGCCGAGGCCGAGGCGAAGTTGACCGCCCGTCAGGCTCGCCGCATCGCCGAAAGCACCAAGGAAGTCCTTGTCGGCCGCGCGGACTTGCTTGGCCGCTACATGGCGGAAGATTTGGTTAACGCCGAAACTGGTGAAATCTTCGCCGAAGCCGGCGAGGAACTGGTCGAATCCCGCCTCGTTGCCCTGGAGGAGGCCGGCATTACCAGCCTGCCGACCTTGGCGGTCGATCAATCGAACGGCCCGTGGATACGCAACACGCTCGCCGTGGACAAGAACACCAACCGCGACGACGCCCTGATCGACATCTATCGCGTCATGCGCCCGGGGGAACCACCGACCCCGGAAACGGCTGAGGCGCTGTTCCGCGGCCTGTTCTTTGACGGCGACCGATATGACCTGTCCGCCGTCGGCCGGGTAAAGATGAATATGCGCCTTAGCATCGAGGACGCGCCGGATACGATGCGCGTGCTGCGGAAGGACGATCTGCTGAAGACCGTCAAGACGCTGTGCGACTTGAAAGATGGCCGTGGCCAGATCGACGACATCGACAACCTCGGCAACCGCCGCGTGCGTTCGGTTGGCGAGCTGATGGAAAACCAGTACCGCATCGGTTTGCTGCGGATGGAACGCGCGATTCGGGAGCGCATGGGGTCAGTCGATATCGACACCGTGATGCCGCACGACCTGATCAACGCCAAACCCGCCGCTGCGGCCGTGCGGGAGTTCTTTGGGTCGTCGCAGCTCAGCCAGTTCATGGATCAGACCAACCCGCTGTCGGAAGTGACGCATAAGCGCCGCTTGTCCGCGCTTGGGCCGGGTGGTTTGACCCGCGAGCGCGCCGGCTTTGAGGTGCGCGACGTTCATCCGACGCATTACGGCCGTATCTGCCCGATCGAGACGCCAGAAGGCCCGAACATCGGTCTGATCAACTCGCTCGCGACTTATGCCAAGGTCAACAAGTACGGCTTCATCGAAACCCCGTACATGTTGGTTAAGGACGGCGTCGTCCAGAAGGAGCCGCGCTATCTCTCCGCGATGGAGGAAGAGCGTTTGGTGGTTGCGCAGGCCGATGCGCCGATGGACGGCGGCGGTCGGTTCACCCAGGACCTGGTGTCCGTGCGCAAGCAGGGCGACTTTCGTCTGGTGAAGCCGGAAGACGTCACCGCGATCGACGTGTCGCCGAAGCAGTTGGTGTCCGTCGCGGCAGCGTTGATCCCGTTCCTGGAGAACGATGACGCGAACCGTGCGCTAATGGGCTCCAACATGCAGCGTCAGGCGGTGCCTTTGATTCGTGCCGACGCCCCGCTCGTGGGCACTGGCATGGAAGCGGCGGTGGCGCGTGACTCCGGTGCCACTATCGTCGCGCGCCGTGAAGGCGTCGTTGACCAGATCGACGGTGCCCGCATCGTCGTGCGTGCCACCAACGAAGATGCGACGACCAAGGGCGTGGATATCTACCGCCTGCGGAAATTTATGCGTTCGAACCAGTCCACCTGTATCAACCAGCGTCCGCTGGTGAAGGTCGGGGACCGCGTGGCGGAAGGCGACATCATCGCCGACGGTCCGTCCACGGAACTGGGTGAGCTGGCGCTGGGCCGGAACGTGCTGGTCGCGTTCATGCCTTGGAATGGCTACAACTTCGAAGACTCGATCCTGATCAGCGAGCGGATCGCCCGCGACGACGTGTTCACGTCGATTCACATCGAAGAGTTCGAAGTGATGGCGCGCGACACGAAGCTGGGCCAGGAGGAAATCACCCGCGACATTCCGAACGTGGGCGAAGAGGCGCTGAAGAACCTGGACGAAGCCGGCATTGTCTATATCGGTGCAGAGGTGAATCCGGGCGACATCCTGGTGGGCAAGGTTACCCCGAAGGGCGAAAGCCCGATGACGCCGGAAGAAAAACTGCTGCGCGCAATCTTCGGCGAAAAGGCGTCGGACGTCCGTGACACCTCGCTGAAGCTGCCGCCGGGTGTGACCGGCACCATCGTCGATGTCCGCGTGTTCAGCCGCCGCGGCGTGGACAAGGACGAACGCGCGATGGCGATCGAGCGCGCCGAGATCGAACGTCTGGCCAAGGATCGCGACGACGAAAAGGCGATTCAGGAGCGTTCCTTCCTAAATCGGCTGCGCGAGAAGCTGCTGGGCCACAAGGCGTCCGGCGGATTCAAGGGCATCAAGTCCGGCACCGAGATCGACGAGGCGATCCTGGCGGAGCATCCACGCGGCTCCTGGCGTCATATCGGCGTGCAGGATGATGCGGTGATGGCCGATATCGAAACCCTGAAGCGGGAATACGATGCCGCCGTTGGCCGCCTGCAGGCGCGGTTCGATAGCAAGGTCGAGAAGCTCCAGCGCGGCGATGAGCTGCCGCCCGGCGTGATGAAGATGGTCAAGGTCTTCATCGCGGTGAAGCGCAAGCTGCAGCCAGGTGACAAGATGGCTGGCCGTCACGGCAACAAGGGTGTCGTTTCGCGGGTGGTCCCCGTCGAGGATATGCCGTTCCTGGAAGATGGGACCTCGGTTGATCTGGTTCTAAACCCGTTGGGTGTGCCGTCGCGCATGAATGTTGGGCAGATTCTGGAGACCCATCTGGGTTGGGCCTGCGCGAACCTAGGGAAGCAAATCGGCGGTCTGGTGGAGGAATACCGCCGCACCGGCGCGCAACGCGATGCGTTGCTGGGGATGTTGAAAGAGATCTACGGCGATGCGGTTTACGACGAACAAATCGCCACGCTGGATACGGCGCAGTTGATCGAGATGTGCGAAAACCTGAGAAAGGGTATTCCGATCGCGACACCAGTGTTCGACGGCGCCAGGATGGCGGATATCGAAGGCATGTTGACCCGTGCCGGTCTGCAGACGTCGGGTCAGGTTGTGCTGACCGACGGGCGGACTGGCGAGACGTTCGAACGCAAGGTGACGGTCGGCTACATTTACATGCTGAAGTTGCATCACTTGGTCGACGACAAGATTCACGCCCGTTCGATCGGGCCGTACTCGCTGGTTACCCAGCAGCCGCTTGGTGGCAAGGCGCAGTTCGGTGGGCAGCGATTCGGCGAGATGGAGGTCTGGGCGCTCGAGGCTTACGGTGCGGCATACACCTTGCAAGAAATGCTGACGGTGAAGTCGGACGACGTGTCTGGTCGGACGAAGGTCTATGAAGCGATCGTGCGTGAGCAGGACAACTTCGAGGCAGGCATCCCGGAAAGCTTCAACGTGCTGGTGAAAGAACTTAAGAGCCTGGGCCTGAACGTGGATTTGGATAACCGGGCAGCCTAACCCCAATGTGTCATGGCCGGGCCTGGCCCGGCCGCCGACGTCTTTAGACAGACTGACTTGATGAACCCGCTGATTAGAAGGGTATCAAACGCATGAACGAACTGATGAAGATCCTCGGCCAAACCGGCCAGGCAATGACTTTCGACCAGATCAGGATTCAGATCGCCAGCCCGGAGCAGATCCGCTCCTGGTCATACGGCGAGATTAAGAAACCCGAGACGATCAATTACCGGACGTTCAAGCCGGAACGCGACGGCCTGTTCTGCGCCCGCATCTTTGGCCCGATCAAAGACTACGAGTGCCTGTGCGGCAAGTACAAGCGCATGAAGTTCCGCGGCATCATCTGCGAAAAGTGCGGCGTTGAAGTCACGCTGGCGAAAGTACGCCGCGAACGGATGGGCCACATCGAACTCGCCTCCCCGGTCGCGCACATCTGGTTCTTGAAGTCGCTTCCCAGCCGCATAGGCCTGATGGTCGACCTGACGCTGAAGGAGCTTGAGAAGATCCTGTACTTCGAAAGCTACGTCGTGCTGGAACCCGGCACGACAGACCTGAAGATGTTGCAGCTTCTGACCGAAGACCAACTCATGTCCAAGCAGGACGAGTTCGGCGACGATCAGTTCGAAGTTGGCATCGGCGCCGAAGCGATCAAGAAGGTTCTGAACCGCATCGACACCGATGCGGAAAAGGTCAAGCTGCGCGCCGACCTGAAGGAGACGACCTCCGAGGCCAAGCGCAAAAAGCTGGTCAAGCGCCTGAAGCTGATTGAGGCGTTCGGTGAATCGGGCTGCCGGCCTGACTGGATGATCCTGGACGTCGTGCCGGTTATCCCGCCGGAACTACGCCCGCTGGTGCCGCTGGATGGCGGCCGGTTCGCCACGTCGGACCTGAACGACCTTTATCGCCGCGTCATCAACCGGAACAACCGTCTGAAGCGGCTGATCGAACTGCGCGCGCCGGACATTATCGTGCGCAATGAAAAGCGCATGCTGCAGGAGTCCGTCGACGCGCTGTTCGACAACGGCCGCCGCGGTCGCGCTATCACCGGGGCCAACAAGCGTCCGCTGAAGTCGCTGTCCGACATGCTGAAGGGCAAGCAAGGCCGTTTCCGGCAAAACCTGCTGGGCAAGCGCGTCGATTACTCCGGCCGTTCGGTCATCGTGGTGGGGCCGGAACTGAAGCTGCATCAGTGCGGCCTGCCGAAGAAGATGGCGCTGGAGCTGTTCAAGCCGTTCATCTACTCGAAGCTGGAGAAGTATGGCCACGCCACCACCATCAAGGCCGCGAAGCGGATGGTGGAAAAGGAGCGTCCCGAGGTTTGGGACATCCTGGAAGAGGTGATCCGCGAGCATCCGGTGATGCTGAACCGCGCCCCGACATTGCATCGCCTGGGCATTCAGGCGTTCGAGCCGGTGCTGATCGAAGGCAAGGCAATCCAGCTTCACCCGCTAGTTTGTACCGCTTTTAACGCGGACTTCGATGGTGACCAGATGGCGGTGCATGTACCGCTCTCGCTGGAGGCGCAGCTTGAAGGCCGCGTGCTGATGATGTCTACCAACAACATCCTCAGCCCCGCGAACGGTAAACCCATCATCGTACCCAGCCAGGATATCGTTCTGGGCATTTACTATCTCTCGCTCGAAACCGCGCTCTTTAAGGACAAGCCGGCCAATGATGCGCCGGCCTTCGGCACGATTGGTGAGATTGAGCACGCTCTGTTCGCCAAACGGGTCACATTACACGATAAGATCCGCGCGCGTTATGAGACGGTGGACGCCGGCGGCAATCCGATCCGTCCGGTCGTCGTGACGACCCCAGGCCGGATGATGATCGCTCAGATCCTGCCTAAGCATCCAGAAGTGCCGTTCGATCTGATCAATCGCCAGTTGACCAAGAAGAACGTCTCCGATGTGATCGACGCGGTATATCGTCACTGCGGCCAGAAAGAGTGCGTGATCTTCGCTGACCGGCTGATGGGGCTCGGGTTCGCCAACGCGGCGAAGGCGGGCATTTCGTTCGGCAAGGACGACATGATCATTCCCGATAGCAAGGGCAAGCTGATCTCCACCACCCAGGCCGAGGTGAAGGAATTCGAGCAGCAGTACCAAGATGGTCTGATCACAGCCGGCGAACGATACAACAAGGTCGTTGATGCCTGGTCACGCTGCACGGACGAAGTCGCCGGCGCGATGATGAAGGAGATCAGTAAGCAGGAGAAGGGGGTGCCCACCAACTCGGTGTGGATGATGTCGCACTCCGGTGCGCGTGGGTCGCCGGCGCAGATGCGTCAGTTGGCCGGTATGCGCGGGTTGATGGCGAAGCCGTCTGGTGAGATCATCGAGCAACCGATTATCGCGAACTTCAAGGAAGGTCTGACAGTCCTTGAGTATTTCAACTCCACCCACGGCGCTCGTAAGGGTTTGGCGGATACGGCGCTAAAGACCGCAAACTCGGGTTACCTGACCCGCCGCTTGGTCGACGTGGCGCAGGATTGCATCATCGTCGAGGAAGACTGCGGAACGGAACGCGGCCTGACCGTCAAGCCGGTTATGGACGGCGGTGAAGTCGTGTCGTCGCTGTCGGAACGGACCCTGGGTCGCACCACTGCGGAGGACGTCCTTGACCCGGTGACTGGCAAGGTGCTGCTGCCGAACAACACGCTCATCGAGGAACCGGAAGCCGAGATGCTCGAAACGGCCGGCGTCGAAGCGGTGAAAATCCGTTCGGTGTTGACCTGCGAGTCGCATATCGGCGTCTGCGGGCATTGTTATGGGCGGGACCTGGCCCGGGGCACACCTGTGAATATCGGTGAGGCTGTCGGCGTCATCGCGGCGCAGTCGATCGGTGAGCCTGGCACGCAGTTGACGATGCGTACCTTCCATATCGGTGGCGCGGCGCAGCGCGGGGCGGAAACGTCCAGCGTGGAAGCTTCGCACGAAGGCACGATCACCGTTCGCAACCGCAACGTGATCGCCAACAGTTCCGGCGCGTTGGTCGTGATGTCGCGTAACTGCGAAATCGTGCTGGTGGACGACAAGGGCCGTGAGCGTGCGCGCTTCCGCGTCCCGTACGGCGCTCGCCTGTTGGCCGAGGAAAACCAGGCGGTGACCCGCGGCCAGAAGCTTGCCGAATGGGATCCGTTCACCCTTCCGATCATCACGGAGCGCGCCGGTAAGGTCGAGTATATCGACTTGATCGAGAGCATCACGCTGATGGAGCGGATGGACGAAGTCACCGGCCTGACCTCCAAGGTCGTTGTCGATTACAAGCAGGGCTCGAAGAGCATCGATCTGCGTCCCCGGCTACAGCTGAAGGACGAGAGGAACGAGGTCATCCGGCTGGACAACAACACTGACGCTCGCTACTTCCTGGCGCCGGACTCGATCCTTTCGGTCGACAACGGGGCCATTGTGCAGGCTGGTGATGTGATCGCCCGTATCCCGCGCGAAGGCAGCAAGACGCGTGACATCACAGGCGGTCTGCCGCGCGTGGCGGAACTGTTTGAAGCGCGTCGTCCCAAGGATCACGCGGTTATCGCCGAGTGCGACGGCCGCGTGGAATTCGGCAAGGACTACAAGGCCAAGCGCCGCATCGTTGTGAAGAACGACGAGACCGGCGAGGAAACCGAGTATCTGATCCAGAAGGGCAAGCATATCTCGGTACAGGAAGGCGACTTCGTCCGCCGAGGCGACCCGCTTGTCGATGGGCCGCGCGTGCCCCACGACATCCTGAAGGTGTTGGGGGTGGAGGCGCTGTCCGACTATCTGGTGAACGAGATCCAGGACGTCTATCGGCTGCAGGGTGTGAAGATCAACGATAAGCATATCGAGGTGATCGTCCGTCAGATGCTGCAGAAGGTGGAAATTATGGATCCGGGCGACACCACCTTCCTGACTGGGGAGACGGTGGACCGGACGGAGTTCGACCATGTCAATAGCAAGCTGATGAAGGACGAGCGTCCGGCGCATGCGATGCCGGTACTCCAGGGCATCACGAAGGCGTCCCTGCAGACCAACAGCTTCATCAGCGCGGCCTCGTTCCAGGAGACCACGCGGGTGCTGACCGAGGCTGCAACGGCGGGCAAGACCGACAGTCTGATGGGGCTGAAGGAGAACGTGATCGTTGGGCGTTTGATCCCGGCTGGCACGGGCGCGGTGATGAACCGGCTGCGGGCGGTGGCGGCTGGCCGCGATCAGCGGACGTTGTGGAACGAGAATGCTCGGCTTACGGAAGAAACTGCGGCGGAGTAGTTTTCGCTGCGCGGGTGGCGTGGGGCTGGTGGCGCGCAAGTGCCACCAGTCTAAATAGAAACCGCTTCTGGTTGCTGCGCTGCGGCGATCATGCATGTGAAGCCGAGCTTGGTGATTTGCTTGACGAGGCGTTGGGCTGGGCTTCGAGCAAAGCGCGATGAAAATGGTTTGCGCCAAGGTCTTTGTAAACGATGGCATTGGTTATACCAACCTGCCTAGACATTGACCGTTGCCCAGCCTCGTGAGCCGAGGGATCGGATGCGATCTGGATCGTCTATGAGACAATTCCAAGCTGTGGTGCAGGCCTCGAGGATTTCGTCGTAGCTATCCCAAATACCGGTGGTGAGCTTGTTGCCGCGCAGATACTCCCAGACGTTCTCCATCGAGTTCAGTTCTGGTGCATATGGCGGCAGCGGTACCAATACGATGTTGCTCGGCACGGTAATACCAACCCGCCTAGACATTGACCGTTGCCAGGTCGCGCGAACCGATTGAACGGATGCGGTCGGGACCGTCGATCAGCCGGTTCCAGGCGTCCCTGCAAGCCTCG
>WSSedB1CaDRAFT_10000481_pt1 | contig 17355 bp, 13 predicted proteins | sample WetSurSB1Cattail_FD_9460 | JGI IMG/M metagenome (IMG submission 9460)
TATCAACGGTATTTCTTATAGTCGTCTTATTTGTGGACTCACAAAAGCAGGCGTTGAAGTAAATCGTAAGATGCTCGCTGATCTTGCAATCAGTGATGAAAAAGCTTTTGCCCAGCTTGCTGCTGTTGCAAAAGAAAATCTATAAGAATGAAAAAAGAGGCTGTTATGTAACAGCCTCTTTTTTTTTGAATAAAAATAGTTTAAAAAAGAATAAAGGATTTATTGTAGTAAATCTTGTATTGTTTTTTAAATATAAATAAAAAACCGACATGGAATATATTGAACTTTCACGGCAGCTTATCATTGATGAAATCACTATACCAGAGTTGTCTTTGAATAAGATATTGATGAAATTGAATATTCGTGCAAAATGTGGTATTAATAGTTTGGAGGCTTTAAATAGTGGAACGTATTGAATCAGGGGCAAACAAAAAAATCAAACTTGTAGCAAGCCTTAAGCAAAAAAAGCATCGCGATAAAGAAGGGGCGTTTGTTGCAGAGGGGGGGCGACTTGTCGAAATGGCAGTTGAATCGGACAGGCCTTTTTCTTTTGCATTATATACGAAGGAAGCAATGGAAAATGCACGTGTGCGGAAAATTCTTAAATTGCTTGAAGAAAAAGGATGTACAATCTATGAAACTTCTACAGATATTTATCGCAAAGTTAGTGATACAGTAGAACCGCAAGGGATTATGCTTGTGTTGAAAAAATCTTTAGCTTCGCTGGATTCTTTGATATCATCTAAAATTATGCCGCTCATTCTTGTGCTTGATGGATTACAGGATCCGGGGAATGTGGGAACGATTATTCGTACTGCCGATGCAGCCGGCTGTACAGGTATTGTTTTAATGAAAAATACGGTAGATGTTTTTTCTGGTAAGACCGTACGGGCTGCGATGGGATCACTCTTTCATTTGCCAGTTGTTATCGATGTTTCAGTAGATGAACTAAAAGGTTTTCTTGGCGAGCAGAATATTGTCCTGCAAGCGACGGCACTTGATAGTGAAGCAAAAAAGCACTTTGACGTAGATTTTACAAAACCGACGGCAATTGCTTTTGGTAATGAAGGCGATGGTATATCAAAAGAATTGCTGGCTGTTGCAGAGCAGAAAATTTACATTCCAATGATAGGCAAAACAGAATCATTGAATGTTTCAACAGCTACCGCCATTGTGATTTATGAAGCAGTAAGACAAAGAATGTTTTATAAGCAATGAGTTTTGTAAATATATAAGACGTACAGTACACAGGTATATGGCCGAAGCTTTTGCACTGGCACTATTACTTATAAAATTAGAAATAATATAAGCTTTACTTGAAATTGGTATAGTTCTGATTTGTTTTCCAGCGTATTTTGTGCTATACTATTTTCATGGTTTCATAATAATTTAAGCGATGATAAAGAGAGTAGATCATTTTTGTTTTATTCAGGGAGACATTTGCCAAGACTGAAAGCAATGTTAAAACGAATGGTTGAAGTTCACTTTGGAGCTTTTCCGATGAATGGAGTAGTCGGGGCGTTGGCGGCGTTAACGTACTTGAGTATCAATTAGGGTGGTACCGCGAATATGACTTTCGCCCCTTCACAGGGGTGGGAGTCTTTTGTTTTTTTATTTAAAAGTTTGTAATAAACTTAGGAGGTACATATGGAACAGAATTTAAAAACGTTGAAGCAGGATACTACGGCTGCAATTAAAAAGACAGTTGCAAATCTGGATATGGTCAATGATGTAGAAAAACTAAAACTAGAAGCTGCAAATGCAATCAAGAAGACAGCAGAGGATCTTAATGCACTCAATGATATCCGCATAAAATATCTTGGCAAAAAAGGTGTTATCACGAGTCTTTTACGTGGAATGGGCACGCTTAGCAAAGAAGACCGCCCACGTATCGGACAAATTGTTAATGAAGCACGTCAGCAGCTTGAAATACTCATTGATGAAAAGAATGAAACATTGAAAAAGAAAGAATTTGCTCGTCGTATTGCAAATGAAAAAATTGATGTAACGTTGCCGGGACGGCAGCAGGCCTTCGGACATCTTCATCCATTAACACTTACGATGAATCGCATTAAGAATATTTTTATGAATATGGGCTTTAGTGTTGCTGAAGGTCCTGAAATCGAAAAGGATTATTTTAACTTTGAAGCACTCAATCTGCCAAAAGATCATCCGGCACGAGATATGCAGGATTCTTTCTATATAACAGAAGACATTCTTATGCGTACGCAGACATCACCAGTACAGGCACGTACGATGCAGTCTCATGAACCGAACAGTCCGATACGAATTATTGCACCAGGTCGTGTTTATCGTCGTGATGACTACGATGCTACGCATTCACCGATGTTCACACAGGTTGAAGGATTGTGCATTGATAAGAATATCAGTCTATCAGATCTCAAGGGAACGCTGGAACTTTTTCTGCATCAGATATTCAGTGAAGATGTTGGTGTACGTTTTCGTCCGAGTTTTTTTCCTTTTACGGAGCCGAGTGCTGAAGTCGATATTTCCTGTGTAATGTGTCACGGAAAAGGCTGCCGAGTTTGTAAGGGTACGGGTTGGCTGGAAATTCTCGGAGCAGGTATGGTTCATCCGCATGTGCTTGAAATGAGCGGTTATGATCCAAAAAAAGTCAGCGGTTTTGCTTTTGGTCTTGGTGTAGAACGTATTGCAATGTTGTCCTATGGTATTAATGATTTGCGCATGTTTTATGATAATGATATGCGCTTTTTACGTCAGTTCTAATATAGATCTTGGAAGGAGATAGAACATGCAAGTATCCATTAAATGGCTCAAAGATTATATAGATTTTAAGGAAACACCGGCACAACTCGCAGATATGCTCACTATGGCTGGTATTCCAGTAGAAAATGTTATTGATCCGAGTGAAGGGCTGGAAAAAGTCGTTACGGGTCGGATTGAAAAGCTCACGAAGCATGAAAACTCTGATCATCTGCAGATTTGCACGATGAATGTTGGTTTTGCTGAACCAGTTATTATTGTAACAGGTGCACAGAATGTTAAGGAAGGGCAGGTCGTGCCGGTAGCAATGATTGGCGCCCATTTGCCAAATGGCATGAAGATTGCTAAGGGGAAGCTGCGCGGTGTCATGTCGTATGGTATGCTTTGCTCGGCACAGGAACTCAACTTAGACCTTGAAAAGCTACCAGAAGAACAAAAGAAAGGCATATTTATTTTGCCGGAAGATACACCAGTTGGCCTTAAAGCTACTGACGTTCTTGGACTCAATGATGTTATTTTGGAATTTGAGCTTACGGCAAATCGTGGCGATTGTTTCAGTGTACTTGGACTTGTTCGTGAAATTGCTGTACTGACAGGTAATACCCCAAAGTGGCCAACGATAGCGATAGAGGAAAATGGACTGCAAAAATCAGCAGATCTTATCAAGGTTGATATTAAGGCAACTGATCTTTGTTCGCGTTTTTCGGCACGTGTACTTAAAAATGTAAAAATCGGGCCATCGCCAGAATGGATGCAGCAGCGTCTTGCAGGTGGTGGAATCCGTTCTATTAATAATGTTGTTGATGTAACAAATTTTGTTATGCTTGAGCTTGGTCAGCCATTGCATGCGTATGATTATGATTATATTGATGGCAAGCAACTTACAGTGCGTTGTGCAGTTGAGGGGGAAGAGCTTCGTACGCTGGATGATTCCTCGCGTAAGGCAAAGAAAGATATGCTTGTTATTGCTGATGCAACTAAGGCTGTTGGTCTTGCTGGTGTTATGGGAGGGCTTGAAACAGAGGTCACAGAAAAGACAACGACCGTTGTCCTTGAAGCCGCTTCATTTAACGGTGCAAGCATCCGTCGTACATCAAGAAACTGCGGTCTTCACTCGGAAGCATCAGGACGCTTTGAACGTGGTATTGATGTAACGAATACACCACGTGCACTTGAACGCGCAGCACAGCTTCTACAGGATATGTGTACCATTACGGTTTGCAGCGGATCTGTAGATGTGTACTCGCAGCCAACAGCGCTAATCCGTGTTTGTTTTTCGACGCAACAGATTAATCGTCGGCTCGGAACGAATATTCCGCGAGCAACGATGCTTGAGATCTTACGTAAGCTTGAATTCAGTATAGACGATTCACAAGAAGAAATTGTTGTTACTGTACCATCTTGGCGTAATGATGTAACTTGTATGGAAGACATATCTGAAGAAATTGCTCGTATCTATGGCTTTGAGAATATTGCTTCTACATTGCCGTTTGGTAGGATCATGCAAGGTGCACAAAGTGATAAACAAAACTTCATTGATCACGTCAAGGCGGTTTTATGTAGTCTGGGTATGAATGAAATATCGTCTTTTAGCTTTACACATCCACTTATGTTCGATAAGATGAATGTTCCGGAAAATAGCTATCTGCGCAAGGCGATTCCTATAATGAATCCACTTACAGATGAATATCCACTTGTCCGTACAACGCTTCTTAGCAGCGTATTTGAAAATATATGTCTTAATCTTTCACGTAAAAATGAAGACCTTAAGATTTTCGAAATTGCGCCGGTGTTTTTCCCGAAGGCGTTACCGGTAACAGAACAGCCGGAACAGGTATTAAAGCTTGCAGGTGCACTTCTTGGTCGTCGCGATGTTATTGGTTGGAATCAGAATAACGAGTTGATTGATTTCTATGATGCCAAGGGTGTTATAGAAGAGCTTTTTGCTGAAATAAAGATTGGTAAGTATACAGTTGAAGCCGGTGAACACTATGTGATGCACCCAGGGAAGACTGCGTTATTCAAAAAAGGACGCGATGTCATTGCATCCGTTGGTGAAGTGAATCCAAAGGTGCTTGAAGCCCTTGGCATTTCAAAAACTGTCTATGTTTTTGAAATGGATATCAATATACTCATGAAGTATGCGGCAAAGACCTTTAAATATCAGTCATTACCAAAGTATCCGGCAGTTAGCCGCGATCTGGCAATGCTTGTTAATGAAGACATCGAGGCATCTTCGATTGAAAAAACAATTGTGCAGCGTGGTGGGGAATATCTTATAAAAGTTTGTCTTTTTGATGTCTATACGGGCAAACAGATTGAGGAAGGCAAGAAAAGTCTTGCCTTTTCATTGCAGTTTCAGTCAAAAGATAAAACCTTGACGGATGAAGAAATAGATATGCACTTTCAGACAATTTTAGAAGCTATAAAAGAAGATTTCAATGCCACTTTGCGTGCATAGTACATAAATGAAGCAACTGCTTAGAATAAAATATTTTCTGAGTAGTTGCTTTTTCCTTGCTGTAAGCAGGAGTATTTTAGAAAAAAGAGAAATATTCCAAATAGGTTATAGATGGAACATGGGGGATGATTATGGAAAACAAGATAAATGTAGAGATTTTTGGAACAAAGTATCCTTTGAAAAGTGATTTGGATACAGCGTATATGAAAAAACTTTCGTCAATTGTTGATGAACATATGCGTGTGATTGCAAAAAAAAATCAATATTTACCAGAGAATCGGGTTGGTGTATTAGCGGCATTGGAGCTGGCTGATGCGTATTTGAAGTTAAAAAAAGATTATGATGACTTGATGGATATTCTTGAAGACAAATGAGTTTTTGGATAAGAATATATCATAAAAAAATAAACCGTATGGGTATAAATGCTTGTACGGTTTATTTTTTGTGTGGTTTGTATTATAATTAAATGATGTATATTATAGATTTATTTTGCGGAGGAAACGAATTTGATTGAGTTACTTGCTCCTGTTGGGAGCCATGAAGCACTTGTTGCTGCAGTAGAAAGCGGCGCAAATGCAGTATATTTGGCCGGAGAAATGTTTGGGGCACGAGCCTATGCTGATAATTTTGATAGAGAAACACTAAAGGAAGCAATTCAATTTGCGCATATGCGTGATGTGCTTGTGAATGTAACTGTAAATACAATTGTTGATAATGATGAGCTGGATGAACTTGCAAACTATTTGCGGTTTTTATATGAAGCTGGTACGGATGCAATTCTTGTGCAGGATCTTGGTGTAGTAAAACTTGCACGTGAGATTGTACCAGAGCTGCCTCTTCATGCGAGTACACAGATGACGGTTCATAATCTTTCAGGTGTACTTGCACTGGAAAATCTTGGATTTACACGCGTTGTCTTGTCACGTGAGCTTTCGCTTGAAGATATTCGTTATATTTGTTCAAACAGTCATATAGAAATTGAAGTATTTGTTCATGGTGCTCTTTGTGTATGTTATTCAGGGCAGTGTCTTATGAGCAGTATGATTGGCGGACGTTCAGGAATTTTTTTTTTTGCCATATACATTGCTTGATGAAGATGAAAATAATGTATTAGAAGAAGCAGATGCTGGCCAGTATCTACTTAGTCCGCGAGATATGAATACGATTGATATTTTACCGGAACTTATTGATTCGGGTGTAGCATCGTTGAAAATCGAAGGTCGGATGAAGCGTCCGGAATATGTTGCGGTTGTTGTCGACACGTATCGTCGGGCAATTGATTCCTATTTACTGGGTAGTAGCTGCTATGAAGTAAGCGAAAAAGATCACAAAGAACTGATGCAGATTTTTAATCGTGATTTTACAACAGCATATTTACAGAATCGTCCGGGCCGTTTTATGATGAGTGATCATCGACCAAATAATCGTGGTGTGCTTGCTGGTCGTGTTATTGTATATAACTGGGACACAAAAGAAGTTACAATAAAGCTTTCAGAGAGTTTGCATGAAGGTGATCAGGTAGATTTTTGGGTTAAAGTCGGTGGGCGAGTAACGACAACAATCAAGGAACTTTATATTGGCAAGAAACAAACAAGTTCGGCGGTAGCTGGTGAAGAAGTCACTTTTGTGATTCCTGCACCAGTACGTGATCATGATCGTGTGTTCAAGGTTTTTGATGCACAAATGATGGAACGTGCACGCAAGTTTTTCAATACAGGTGCGCCTGTACGGCGAATTCCGGTTGATGTAGAGATACATGCAGCTGTTGATGAGCCGCTCGTGCTTTGTATGATGGACGATGATGGCTATTCGAGTGCAATACAAACTTCATTTATTGGGCAGAAGGCAGTTAACCGTCCGCTGACAGAAGAAGTGTTGAAGAAGCAAATTTCTCGTCTTGGTTCGACGGTATTTGAGTTACGCGATTTGAAATGTACACTTACAGGGGAGGTTATGATACCAATTAGTGTCCTGAATGATGCCAGACGCGATGCTGCAGATATGTTGGTAAAAAAACGCTTAGAAAAATTCAAACGTCTGCCTTTAATGAAAAAAGCAGACGTTTGGACGAATGTATTTGCAATGCCAACATCAGTACAGATAAAAAAACCAGAACTTGTAGTATCGGTAGACTCTGTTGATAAGGTGAAGTCTGCACTTGAAGCGGGTGCAGACTGGATCCTTTTTGGTGGTGAATCCTATAACCATAGTGTGATTACAGTTGAACAATATAAGGAAGTCTATGATCTTGTCAAAAAAGCTAAGAAGAAGATTAGCTTTAATACACCGCGAATTGTGAGTACAAATCAGGTTAAAGCATTGCAGCATATTTTGATGACCTTCAGAGAATTTTCACTAGATGCGGTTAATGTACATAATATAGGTAGTATTCAGCTTGTGAAAGATTGTCTGGATGTTCCAATCCATGCGGATTTTTCACTTGTAACGTTTAATAATCTCAGTATTGAGTTTCTGCGCGATTTTGGGATAGCAAGTCTGACACTCTCCCCTGAACTTAACATGAGACAAGTAGAAAACATTGCGGCATACAGTACATTACCACTGGAGTGTGTTGTGCATGGTAATCTTGAGCTTATGGTGTCGGAATATTGCATAATGGGGAGCTTCCTTGGTAATATCGATAAAAATGTCTGCTCACAAATGTGTATGAAAAAAAAATATGTACTCAAGGATCGAAAGAATGAACAATTTCCACTGGTGACCGATCAATTTTGTCATATGCATTTATTGAATGGAAAAGAACTTAGTATGTTGCCACATGTCAGTCGTTTTGCTCAAATTGGTGTAGAGCGTATACGTATTGAAGGAAAATTTATGGATGAGAAACGTGTTGGCGAAATAACTCGGCTTTATAAAAAACTTTCATTGCTTGATGAAAAACAATCAGAAAAAGAAAAGGATTATTTGACAGAAATTGAAGATGGAAAAATTACTCGGGGACATTATTTCCGAGGGGTATTGTAAGGGGAATATATGAATTCAGCAGTGCTTAAAACACTAGAATATAATCAAATTATAGATTTACTTGAAAAAAAAGCAAGTTCGTCGCTAGGAAAGGAACGGGCAAAAGAGTTATGTCCGAGCAGTGATTTTGAAGAAGTAGAAAGGCATATGCGTGAAACAGCAGAGGCTGTGCATATTTATACGCTTACAATGCCTCCATTAGGAGGGATACGTGATATACGGAGCCTGTTACATAAGGTGAAGATTGGCACTGTGCTTGAAATACATGAGCTTGTTGATGTTATGAGTACAATGTATGCGATGCGTAACGTCAAGCGGTTTTTCAAGGAATTGGAGGAAGAAGCTCCTATTCACAAAGAATGGGCGAGAAATCTTGAGATTTTGGGCCAGCTTGAACACAATCTGGAAAATGTAATTGATGAGCATGGGAATATGCGTGATGATGCCAGTGTTGAACTCAAGCGCATTCGCAGAGAGATCAAGAGTTCGCATAGCCGTATCAAGGATCGTTTAGCAAGTGTACTACGTGCAGCAGAGTATCAGAAATATTTTCAGGATGCAATTGTGACAATGCGCAGTGACCGCTATGTGCTGCCAATCAAACAGGAGTATCGACAGTATTTTCCTGGGATTGTGCATGATCAGTCCTCAAGTGGATCAACACTTTTTATTGAACCAATGGTGATTGTCGAGCTTAACAATGATGTAAAGCAACTTGTTATAGCTGAGCGCCACGAGCTGGAACGAATTTTGCGAAACCTGTCACAACAGATAGAGCGGGAGCGGATTATATTAGGGAAAAACTGTGAAATCCTTGCTGATATTGATTTTTCTTTTGCAAAGGCGGGTCTTGCTCATGATATGCTGGCAACAGAACCAATTTTAAATCAGGATGGCTACACTTCACTTTTAAAAGCACGGCATCCTCTTATTGATCCGGCTAAAGTTGTTCCAATTGATATTATCTTGGGCAGAGAATATCATACCTTGCTTATTACGGGGCCTAATACAGGTGGAAAGACGGTAAGTATGAAGACACTGGGGCTTCATGTTCTTATGGTACAGTCTGGCTGCTTTATTCCGGCAGCGTCGGGATCTGAGGTTTCCGTCTACCGTGAAGTGTTTGCCGATATTGGGGATGAGCAAAGCATTGCACAGAACCTGAGTACATTTTCAGCACACATGATGCATCTTATTGATATACTGCAAAAGGTCGAGTCCGAAGATCTTCTTTTGCTTGATGAACTTGGTGCTGGCACGGATCCAGAAGAGGGTGCTGCACTCGCTATGGCAATTCTTGAGCAGCTTATGTCAATTGGTGTTAAGGTTGTTGCGACGACACATTATTCGGAGTTAAAAACCTTTGCCTATACACGTGGAGACATCGAAAATGCGTGTGTGGAATTTGATATAAAGACGCTTTCGCCAACGTATCGCCTGCTTACAGGTATACCAGGAGCAAGTAATGCATTTGCAATTAGCAATCGATTAGGGTTGGCAAATTCATTGATTTTGCGGGCACAGCAGTTAATAAGGGCCGATCATGCACAATTTGAAAGTGTGATCAATACGCTGGAAAATGAAAAGATGATGTATGAACAGCGTAATGCAGATATTTTGGAGCGGCAACAGCGTGTTGTTCAGCTTGAAACAAAGATTACAGCGATGAAGCAGGAGCTTTCACAGAAAAAGGCACAGGTTCTCAGAAAAGCACAGGAAGAAAGTGCTGCACTTGTTCGCCGGGCGCGTCGTGAATCAGAACAGATTATTAAGGAACTCAAAGTACAATACAATGATCAAGGGATACAGAAGCGGCAAGAATCCATTGAAGCTGCAAGACGGCAGATACAGGAAGGTATTACACGTACAAATATGAGTGTGGTAAGTCAGAAAACTTATTATACGCCAATTGATTTAGAGGCATTATCTATAGGCGATATTGTATATGTGACATCATTGAATCAAAAGGGAAGTGTTGTTGCTATACAAGGAAAAGAAATTACTGTTCAGCTTGGCAGTATGAAAATGAATATAAAAGCAAGCAAATGCAGGTTTGTTGAATGGGCACGAAATGAAATAGGAATGGTATCAAAGACGAAAAGTTTCCTAGGCAAAGTTAGTCAGGTCAAGCGTGAAATCGATATTCGTGGGATGTTGGTCGATGAAGCTGAAGAAGTCATTGGAAAATATATTGATGATGCAGTTATGGCAGGGCTGTCACAGGTGATTATTATTCATGGAAAAGGTACTGGGGCCTTACGTAAAGGTATTCAGGAATATTTGAAAAACAATCGGAACATACTCAGTATAGCCTTTGCGGATATGAATCAAGGCGGTACAGGTGCCACGATAGCAGAACTGAAATAAGAATGATAAAAATATATATTTTATGATACAATAAAAAGCGGATGAGATTATAAAGGAGGTTCCTTATGGAAAAACGCACGAATATGAATCGCAGATCTAGAGAACCGAAAAAAGGTACAGGCAGTAGAAAAGTAGTTCTCAGTATTATAGCGATTTTTGTTGTTATGCTTACAGGAATAGGTTGTGGATTTCTTACGGCGAGCATAAATACAAAGCCAAATCTTGCAGATGACATTCGTCCTTCGGCATCTTCACAGATTTATGATATTAATGGGAATGAGATTGCAAATGTACATGCAGCAGAAAATCGTGTTCCTGTAAACATTAGCAAAATTCCTAAGAACTTGCAGAATGCATTTATCGCGGTAGAAGATGCACGCTTCTATGAACATTCAGGGATTGATCCGCGTGGTATCATTCGTGCTGTTTGGGCAAATGTAACGAACAGAGGCGTTGCTGAAGGTGGTTCGACGATTACGCAGCAGTTAGCAAAAAATGCGTATCTTACGCAAGAACGTACGTTGAAACGTAAAGTGCAAGAAATGTTTTTGGCTTTGCAGCTGGAGCGCCAGTATACAAAACAGGAAATTCTTGAGTTGTATCTAAATCAAATTTATTTTGGACAAGGTGCTTATGGTGTTCAGTCCGCAGCACAAACCTATTTTGGTAAAAATGTCGAAGATCTTGATTTGAATGAATGTGCGATGCTTGCAGGTATACCAAAGAGTCCAAACTATTATTCTCCCTTAAATAATATGGCTGCGGCAAAAGAACGAAAAGCAACTGTACTAGATCAAATGGAGAAATATAATTATATAAATGCAATTACAGCAAATAAGACGAAAAAAGAAGAGTTAACACTTGTAAAGGGAACAAAAAAAGATACTACGGGCCCGGCACCTTATTTTATTGATTATGTAACACAAAAACTTATTGAAAAATATGGAGCAGATGCAGTTTATAAAGAAGGACTTAAAATTTATACAACTATTGATATGGATATGCAAAAGGCTGCAGAAGCTGCAATGCAGGAACTGCCCACTTATAGTACAGATTCAAATGGCATAAAACAGCCACAAGGAGCTCTTGTAGCTATAGATCCACATACTGGTTATATAAAAGCAATGGTTGGTGGTCGTGGAACAGATCAGTTTAATCGCGCCACAATGGCAGAACGTCAGCCTGGTTCTGCGTTTAAGCCATTTGTATTTGCGGCAGCACTTGAAAGTAAGATGACACCATCGACTATTGTCGAAGATAGCCCTATTACGATTGGTGATTGGACACCGGAAAATTATGAACGTGAGTTTAATGGTAAGGTTACTTTACGGACGATTGCCGAACAATCGTTGAATGTGCCTACAGTGAAAATTGCACAGAAGCTTGGTATTGATAAGCCAATTTATTATGCGCAGGAAATGGGAATCTCAACGTTTGTACTTGATGGCCCCAAAAACGATCGTAATCTTGCCACAGCACTGGGCGGTTTGACGAAAGGTGTAACACCGTTAGAACTTGCAAGTGCTTATGGAACTTTTGCAAATAAAGGGGTGCATGTTGAATCAGTTGCAATTATTAAAGTACTTGATCGCAACGGTAAGGTTTTGGAACAGGCCTCACCGAAGGAACGCAGTGTTATTAGCGCAACGAGTGCAGCCGAATTGACGAGTATGTTACAAGGTGTTGTTACACGTGGGACAGGTGCGGCTGCAAATATTGGTCGTCCGGCAGCTGGAAAGACAGGAACAACGAATGATTATCGTGATGCTTGGTTTGTTGGCTATACACCGGATCTTGTTGCAGCTGTCTGGCTCGGTAATGATGATAATGAAATTATGAATGGAATGACGGGAGGCAGAACGCCAGCAATCATATGGAAGAAATTTATGCAAAAGTCTTTGGATGGAACAAAAGTGAAGAATTTTGACGGATCCAGTGGTATTGCTGGTGATACAATTGATGAAATCGTTGATGATAATAAAGATGCTAAAGACAAAACGAAGCAGAATGATGCTGCAAAGAAAAAAGCTGTGCAAGATAAACAGTTAAAAGATAAGGCAAATGAAAAGCAGAAAAATTCATCTGAAGCAGGCAAGGATAATAATGGTGCAAATCAGCAGCCAGCAATACCTGCACCAGCTGCACCTGAACCAGGAATTGGTGCAGTAAAAGGTAAAAATTAGTGATTATAAGGATAATAATTTGAAATACTCTTTTAAAAAGGATGAATGGAGCGGTTTTTTTGGAAAATGTATATGATATTTTAAAAGAGCGAGGATTTATTGCTCAGGCAACGCATGAAGAGGAAATACGTGATTTATTGGAAAAAGAAAAGGTGACTTTTTATATTGGATTTGATCCAACGGCAGATAGTCTGCATGCAGGACATTTCCTTAGTATGATGGCAATGGCACATATGCAGCGTGCTGGGCATCGTCCAATATGTCTTATTGGCGGCGGGACGGGTACTGTTGGTGATCCATCAGGAAAAACCGATATGCGAAAGATGATGACGGATGAGATCATTGAATATAATTGTAACTGTTTCAAGAAACAAATGCAGCGATTCATTGATTTTAATAATGATAAAGCACTCATGGTAAATAATGGTGAATGGCTTAGGAAGCTTAATTATATTGAATTTTTGCGGGATATAGGACCACATTTCTCTGTAAACCGTATGCTTGCAGCAGAATGCTACAAGCAGCGGATGGAACATGGACTGACATTTCTTGAATTTAACTATATGATTATGCAAGGGTATGATTTTCTGGAGCTTAACCATCGTTATGACTGTAAGCTTGAAATGGGCGGTGATGATCAATGGTCAAATATTATCGCTGGTGTGGAACTTATTCGTCGCAAGGAAAGCAAACCGGCATATGGTCTTACGTTTACACTTCTGACAAAAAGCGATGGAAAGAAAATGGGGAAGACAGAGGGTGGTGCCCTCTGGCTTGATCCGTTAAAAACATCATCGTACGATTTCTATCAGTACTGGCGAAATATTGACGATGCCGATGTTGAAAAATGTTTAGCGCTTTTGACATTTTTGCCAATGGATGAAGTCCATCGTCTTGGTGCGTTTAAGGATCAAAAAATAAATGAAGCAAAAATTGTTCTGGCTTTTGAAGTAACGAAGCTTGTTCATGGTGAAGAAGAAGCTGTAAAAGCCAAAGCAGCGGCCGAAGCTTTATTTGGTGGCAGTGGAGAACTTGAAAACATGCCAACAATTGCGATTGCTGAAACTGATTTGGGGATGAAGTATCTTGATCTTTTAACACGTGAAAAAGTTTTTGCATCAAAGAGCGAAGGGCGTCGGCTTATTCAGCAGAATGGTGTTTCTATTAATAATGAAAAAAGCACAGATGTCGATTGTATTCTTCAATCAGATGATTTCAAAGATGGATCAATTCTTATAAAAAAGGGCAAGAAAAAATATTATCGTTTAGTTAAAGCATGATTTTGCGAAAGTAAGCGAAGTATGATAAAATATATGAGTTGGTTTTTAGAGAAGGAGCGGTATTATTTATGTCAGGACATTCTAAATGGGCAAATATTAAACGAAAAAAAGGTGCAAATGATGCAGTCCGTGGTAAAATCACAACAAAGATCGGTCGTGAAATCACTGTTGCAGTAAGAATGGGTGGTGCGGATGTTACAGGCAATATGCGCTTGAAACTTGCATTATCCAAAGCAAAGGCTAATAATATACCGAAAGACAATATTCAGAGGGCTATTCAGAAGGGCATTGGGGCTGCAGATGGCAGTAAATATGAAGAACTTGTATACGAAGGCTATGGACCAGCGGGCTCTGCTGTTATGCTCGATATTATGACAGATAATCGCAATCGTACTGCGGCGGACATTCGTCATCTTTTTTCAAAGTTTGGCGGTAACCTTGGTGAAACTGGCTGTGTAGGCTGGATGTTTAAGCAGAAAGCAGTATTCATTGTTGATAAGGAAGCTTATGATAATGAAGATGATCTTATGACGATCGCACTTGAAGCTGGTGCTGATGATTTTAAAGCAGAAGATGATTCTTTTGAAATAACAGCAGATCCGGGAGATTTTGAAACGATTGCAAAGGTACTAGAAGATAATAAGATTGAAACGGTAGAAGCCGAGGTCACAATGGTTCCTGATACGACAATAAAGCTTGAAGGTAAAGACGCTGAAAAGATGCTGACGCTTATGGACGCACTTGATGAACATGATGACGTGCAGAATGTATATGCGAATTATGAAATAGACGAAGAAGAATAAAAGAAAGTATATCCCTCACTTTGTTCAGATAGTTCGAATTAAAGTGGGGGATTGCTTTAGTTTGGAGAATCAACAATATGTTGGCATTGGGAATAGATCCTGGAACGGCTATATGCGGCTATGGCTTTGTTGAAATGCAAGGTAGCCGGCTTATTGCTCATGAATATGGTGCTGTAATAACAAGTCCTAAAAGCAAACCGGAAGACCGTTTACTAAAGATTTATGATGAGTTGGATGCTTTAATTAAGACATATAAGCCGGATGTCATGGGTGTGGAGCAATTGTTTTTCAATCGGAATGTAACAACAGCTATTCCTGTAGGACAGGCACGAGGTATTATACTCTTAACGGCAGCAAAAAATAATTTAGAACTTGTGGAGCGTACACCTTTACAAGTAAAACAGGCTGTTGTTGGCTATGGACGAGCAACAAAAGAACAGGTTATTTATATGGTAACAAAAATATTGCATTTATCTAAGCCGCCACATCCAGATGATGTAGCGGATGCCTTGGCTGTGGCGATTTGCACAACACATTGTATAAACAGTCTTACCTGGCGCAATAAACTGAAATAAAAGGAGGGCATTTTGTATGATAGGTTACTTGCACGGCAATGTTACACATCTTCTTGTTGATTATTGTCTTATCGATGTGAATGGTGTTGGATATCGTGTGTTTATCGCTGCTGCAACAAGAAGCAAACTAAGAATCAATGAAGAGGTCACTTTATTTACGTACTTAAATGTGAGAGAAGATGCTCTTCTTTTATATGGATTTTATACCCAAGCTGAGTATGATTTATTCAATAAGTTGATTTCGGTTTCAGGAATTGGGCCTAAAGTGGCTCTTGGTATTTTGTCTTCAATGACAGTAGAACTTCTTTGCCAGGCAATTCAACAAAAACAAGTTACACTTTTGACGAAACTGCCTGGGATCGGCAAAAAATCAGCAGAAAGGTTGATTTTAGAACTCAAGGACAAAGTACAATTTGCTAAAGAGGAAGACTTCTTTGTTTTACAGGAAGACGGTTCGGTTGGCGACGATATGATTTCAGAAGCGACTCAAGCACTTACTGGACTTGGTTACACACAGCAAGAAATTTTTCCGGTTATCAAAAAAGGTGCGAAGTTGAAATCGGTAGAAGAAATCATCAAATTTGCTTTAAAAGAATTTGCGGGGAGGAAATAAACCATGGACGAAAATGAAAAACGTATTGTTGCCATGGATGAACAGCCGGTCGATGACTGGCAGTACAGTCTCCGACCGCGAAAGCTCAATGAATATATTGGACAGGATAAGGTAAAGAAAAATCTAGCGATTTTTGTTCAAGCTGCTTTGGCACGTGGTGAAGCACTGGATCATGTGCTTCTTTATGGTCCGCCTGGTCTTGGAAAGACAACACTTGCTGGTATTATAGCGAATGAACTTGGTGTGAATTTCAGGGTGACATCAGGGCCGGCAATTGAACGCTCAGGGGATCTTGCGGCACTTTTGACAAATCTAGGTGAACGTGATGTGCTTTTTATTGATGAAATTCATCGCCTTTCCCGCAGTGTTGAGGAAGTTCTTTATTCGGCGATGGAGGATTTTGCGCTTGATATTATCATTGGCAAGGGACCTAGTGCTCGTTCAATCCGTCTTGACATTGCACCATTCACACTTATTGGGGCAACAACAAAGGCAGGAGCCCTTGCAGCTCCATTGCGGGATCGTTTTGGTGTAATTTCACGTCTTGAATATTATGATTCAGAGGCGCTTATCCATATAATAAAGAGAGCAGCCGAAATCCTGGATATTGCAATTGAAGATCGCGGAGCGATTGAGATTGCAAAGAGATCTCGTGGGACACCGCGTGTGGCAAATCGTCTATTGAAGCGCATACGTGATTTTGCCCAGATTACAGGCAATGGTATGATTACAGATGCAATTGCCGATATGGCACTTGACCAGCTTGAGGTTGATAAGGTTGGACTTGATCATGCAGATCGCCGTATGTTGGATACGATGATAAAAAAATTTGATGGTGGACCAGTTGGAGTAGAGACATTAGCAGCAGCAATAAGTGAAGAAACAGATACAATCGAGGATGTCTATGAGCCATATCTTTTGCAACTTGGTTTTATCAATCGGACCCCACGTGGTCGTATCGTGTCGCGAGCCGGCTATGAGCATATGGGCATTGCATATCCTATAGATTGATATGAGAAATAAGAGGACGAGATAAAATGAAACTATTATTGCATATGTGTTGTGGGCCTTGTGCTTGCTTCCCAGTAAAACGATTGCGNGAAATGGGAATTGAGGCGGTTGGCTATTTTTTTAATCCGAATATCCATCCATATAAGGAATGGCAGCATCGACTGGAGACAGCAAAAGAATTTTCTGAAAAGGTAAATTTAGAAATTTGTATCGATGAAAATTATCAATTAAGAGAGTTTTTGAATAAAGCTCTTCTTGCAGAAAAAATACAAAATGGGCGCTGTCAGATGTGTTATACATGGCGTCTTGAAGAAACTGCAAAATTTGCGAAG
>WSSedB1CaDRAFT_10000482_pt1 | contig 17351 bp, 14 predicted proteins | sample WetSurSB1Cattail_FD_9460 | JGI IMG/M metagenome (IMG submission 9460)
ACCACCGACTCCAGCGAGTATCCTGAACCGCCGTATACGGAACCGTACGTACGGTGGTGTGGGAGGACGGCGGGGGAGACCCCGCCTCCTACCCGATCGCTCAAGGCATTGCAAGACAGACATCAGCCGAAAGGTTCAACGATGAAACAACAGACAACCTGGCAGAAGAGAGCCACGACATGCATCCCCTTTAGCGCCCCGTTCCTTCCGCTGGCGATGGAATTCATCGACAAGGGGGCACACGGTTTCGGCTATAATGACCATGAGACAACCGGGCTGGTGCTGGCGATTGAGGAACTGTTCTCCTTCTACATGCGTCAGGCCTCCGTGGACTCCTCCGTGGAGATCGATCTGGAGGATCAGGGGTATCGCCTGGCGCTCGCCCTCTCCTTTCGCACGGCCAACCCGGACATGCGCGCCTTCAATCTGACCTGGCGCGTCAGCCATGACAGCGAGGAATCGCTGGACATGCTGGGACCGATGATCGCGGCCCGCAGCGTCTCCAGCATGCGTCTCGACTTTGGCGCGGATGAGCGGGTGTCGATCCGCATGACCCGCGACCGGGACTACATGATCGCAAGCGTCGTGCCCCTCCCCTCGCCCGCCGCCGTCAAGGCCGTGCGACTGGCCGACCCGGGACCGGACGACCTGCGCCACTTCGCCGCCATGGCGGCAAGCTCCGGCTCACCCTTCATCCCCGCGTTCCTGGCCAGGCCCGGCATGGCGGCCGACATGCTCGCGGCCGGGCACCTGAACGCCGTACTGGCTTTGAGCGGGGACTGGATCGTGGGTGGCGTTCTCTGGCGGCCGCTAACCGACAGCTGCCTGGAACTGTACGGTCCCTATCTGTTCGTTGACGATCCGGACGACGCCATTCTGACCAAGCTGATGGACGAGGCAATCGGCCGGATCTCGCGTTCCCGCTCTCGGGGACTCGTGCGTCGACAGGGGCCGCTGGCGGGGTACGAACGTTTCTTCGATTTCCTGGGAGAACTGGAAATGACCGGGACTGGCGGACATGCCGCGCACTCGGTCTACTACTACCGTCAACTCAGGGAAGAAAGCGGCGGCGTGGTTTACTGCAACGGACCACTGGCAGCCTTTCTGGGCGATCAGTACGACCGGCTCTGCCTGCCCCGGCAACTGCGCGAATCCGGCGGCGCCACCGTCCGTATGCGCGACGCATCGGTGCTGGCGGTGGAACTGGAGTATCCGCGTTCGCTGGCGATCATCCGTCCCTTGTGCGCCGGAAAGGACATGGCCGCCAACCTGGCCGCCCATCTCGACCTGCTGCAAAGCGAGGGGATCGACAACTTCATCGTCGAGATCAACACCGGCCGGGGCGAGGACACCGCTTTCGCGGACGCGCTGGAGGAGACCGGCTTTATTCCGCGACTGCTGATACCCGATGCCGGCCAGGGTGACCTGGTGGTCTACGATCATTCCGTCCGGAACACTCTGTCATGAACCTGGATGCCCTTGTCCCGGACTATGTCCGCTGTTTCCAGTCCTACGTCCCGAGCAGACCCGATCACCTGCTGATGCGGGAGTACGGCGCCCCCCTGCTTCATCGACTGAACAACAATGAAAACTGCCTCGGTCCGCCACCGGCCGCTGCCAGGGCCATCGCTTCGTTTCAGCCCGAGCTGGCCGCCATCTATCCCAATGGCGACTCCCACGACCTGCGTGAAGCACTTGGCCGTCGTTTCGGCATAACCGCCGGGCGTTTCCTGGTGGGCAACGGTTCCTGCGAGGTAATCTCATCGGTTATCAAGGCCTTCTGCCAGCCGGGCGACAACATCGTCACCGCGGACAAGACCTTTGCCGTCTACGAATGGGTGGCCGAGTTTTCCGGCGTCGAGGCCCGTCTGGTTCCGTTGCGCGATTACGCCTTTGACCCTCAGGAAATGCTGGACCGGATCGATAGCCGCACCAAGATCCTGTTTGTCTGCAATCCCAACAACCCCACCGGCAGCTACTGGACGCAGCAGGTTATGGCCGATTTCCTGGAAAAAGTGGGAGATAACCGGATCGTGGTGGTGGACGAAGCGTATTGCGAGTTCGTGGAGGACGAGCTGTTCCCGGACACCATCGGGCTGATGGAGCGTTTCCCCAACCTGATAGCCTTTCGCACGTTCTCCAAGATGTACGCCCTGGCCGGGTTGCGGGCCGGTTACCTGGCCGGGACCGAAGAGGTGGTGGAGGTGGTCCGGCGCACCAGCGTGGTCTATTCGGTCAATGTGCAGGCGCAACAGGCCGCCCTGGCCGCGCTCTCCGGCGACGCGGAACACATCGCCGCGACCCGCGCCATGGTTCGCGAGGGCAAGATGTATATTCGCGGGATCTGCGACGGGCTCGAACTGGAGACGGTGGTTGGAGAAGGTAATTTTCTGATGATCCGGGTGCCGATCAACGACATGCTCATGTACCGGCGTTTGATGAAACGGGGGATGATGGTCCGCTCCATGACCGGGTTCCGCTTTCCGGGGTGGATCCGGGTAACCCTGCGGGAAATGGCGGTTATGGAAAGTTTTGCCGAAGCGCTGGGAGATGAGATCCGCGCGATCCGTAAATGATCTTAAATCGTAACTATTCAGCACCGGCGGCTCATAACTCCCCCTAACCCCCTCTTAACTTAAGAGGGGGAATCAATACCTCCTCCCCTTAAGTTAAGGGGAGGTCGGGAGGGGTTATGTAGCTCTGTTGCCGACGAAGATAGAATGTCTAAAGCATGCAACTGAACAGTTACGAATTCATACAGGTTTCTCAATATGAAGGTGTTCAAAATGACAACAGAACCAAAACCACTTGAAATCGGCAGACCGGAAATCCGCGGCGATGCGGTTGCAAAGGCATCCGGCAAGGAACGCTTTAGCGCCGACTATTATCCGGACAATCTGGTATGGGCAGGGGCCGTGCGGGCCGGTGTCGCAAGCGGGCGGCTATTATCGGTGGATGCCGCGGCTGCGCTGGCCGTGCCGGGTGTGCTCCGCGTGTTGACTGCCGCGGATGTGCCAGGACTAAACCGGCATGGCATCATCCATAAGGATATGCCGGTGCTGGTGGATGACCGGATTTGCTATTCAGGTGACGCCGTGGCGCTGGTGCTGGCCGAGACGCGCGAGGCGCTGAAGCGGGCAATACCCCTGGTACGTGTTGAAATCGAAAATGTGCCGGGAGTATTCGATCCCGAGGCCGCCATGACGGTGGACGCTCCGCAACTGCACGACACACACCCCGGCAACATCCTAATGGCGGCCGAGATCCACAAGGGGGATGCCCCGGTCGCATTCGATGAATGCGACGCCGTGGTAGAGGGAGAATTCTCCACCCCGGTGCAGGCGCATGTTTTTCTCGAGACGGAAAACGGAACCGCGAGAATGGAGGAGGATGGCGCTATCGCCATGACCGTATCGACCCAGTCTCCTTTCCGGGACCGGTTCGAAATCGGCTATGCCCTCGGCATCCCTTTTACCAAAATACTGATCGCCAGTCCCAGCCTGGGAGGCGGATTCGGCGGCAAGGATGGCGCAACCGTGCAATGCCTGCTGGCGCTGGCCGCGCTGCACAGCGGCGGCAGACCGGTCAGGATGCAGTGGAACCGCGAGGAGAACCTTGCCGCGGGCTACCGGCGCCACGGCTGCAAACTCCGTTACCGCCTGGGCGCCAAACGGGACGGAACCCTGCATGCCCTGCAGTGCGAACTGATCTACGACACCGGCGCCTATGCCCACCTGGGCGGCGAGGTGATGGAGCTGGGCATGGAACACGCAGGCGGTCCCTACCGCATCCCCCATGCGCTGATCCAGGGGAAATGCGTCTTTACCAACAACCCGGTGGCCGGGGCCATGCGGGCCTTCGGCGTCTGCCAGGCAACCTTCGCTTTCGAGTCGATGATGGACTTGCTGGCCGCGAAACTGGGCATGGACCCGTTGGATCTGCGTCTGAAAAATGCCTTGGTCGATGGCGACACGAACTGTGCGGGAGTGCGTCTGATCACCTCCACCGGGGTGGCCGGATGTCTGGAGATTCTGCGAAATCACCCGCTCTGGCTGGAGCGCGAGGAATGGAAACAACAGGCTCCGCCCAACACCAGGCGCGGCGTCGGCCTGGCATCGGTTTTCAACGCGGCCGGTTACGGCGGCAAGGTGCGCGATTCCGCCATCGCCAAGGTGGAGTTGACCCCGGATGGGGAGATCGTGGTGCACAACGCCGTAGCGGACATGGGCCAGGGGAACTCGGCAGCCTTTTTGCAGATGGCCGGGCATGTCCTCGGCCAGAATGCTTCGTCCCTGAAGCTGCGGCAGCCTGACACCGTTACCGCCTACCCTTCCGGCTCCTCATCCGCCGGCCGGACCACCTACACCTTCGGCAACGCCCTGATCAAGGCGTGCGAGGATCTCAAGGCACGTCTGATCAACAGGGCCGGTCTGCTGCTGTTCATCGACAACGACGCGGAGTTGCGCCTGGTTCCCGGAAAGGTGATCCACCCGCCCAGCAACAGGGAGGCCCCCCTGCGGCAACTGGCCGGTTTCATGCCGTATGAGGACCGGGTCTGCATCAACCAGTTCGTGGCCCCGGTCTGTGAAGAGGTGCCGGATACCGCCACGGGATTCTTCATCGGCTTTCCCCACCTGATCTTCGCCTACGGCGCGCATCTGGCCCGCATCGAGGTGGACCTGCCCACCGGCGCGATCCGGGTCCTGGATTATCTGGCAGCAACCGACGGGGGCAGGGTCATGAACCCCGCCATGTTCGATCAGCAGGTCCACGGCGGCGTTGCCCAGGGGATCGGCTATGCCTTGACGGAGGATCTGGTGACCAGCGAGGGAAAAGTGCTGAGCGACGATCTGAGCACCTATCTGATCCCGTCAACTCTGGACCTGCCCGACATCGTCTCAATCCCTTATCATAACAATGAAGACACCGGCCCGTTCGGCATGAAGGGTGTCGGAGAGGTGGCCATGAACGGCCCGCTTCCGGCCGTGGCCAACGCCGTTGCCGATGCCTGCGGAGTGCGGCTGTGCCATGCGCCACTCACTCCGGTGCGAATGCTTGCCGCGTGGGAAAACAGGGTTTAACGTAAATCACACCTATTGCACTCTGCCGCATGGAAGGTATTGGATGAAAAAAGCATATGAGACATATCGCCTGATGATTCGTTCGCGTTACCTTGATATTCAGGAAGCTGAACTTCACAAACAGGGCTTGATTGACTTTTGCGTCTCTTCAGCCGGATGCGAAGCAATCGCCGCCTTTCCCCCTTTCCGGGATAACGATCTGCTTTTCCTTCACTACAGGGACAGGCCGCTGATGCTCATGCAGGGGTGGAAGCCGGAAGAACTGCTGGCATCGGCCATGGGGCTTGGTTTCTCGCCAGCGGGCGGAAGAAACCTGCATCCCCTGCTTGTCTCTTCCGCCAGAAGAACCTTCAACATTTCCGGCCCCCTTGGGCAAGCGCCATTACAGGCTGTCGGCGCTGCTCTGGCGCTGAAATCAAAAAGCAACAACTCAATCGCGCTTGCTTCCATGGGGGACGGCACAACACAAGAGGGACAGGTTCTGGAAGCCTTTGCCGAGGCATCACGGGAAGCTGCTCCGGTACTGTTTTTGATACACGATAACCGGTGGGCCATTTCGTATCCAACAACGGGCAAAACATTCTGGAGCCTGCCGGATGGAAGCTTGTTGGACCAGTACTGGGGCATTCCGATTACATACATCGATGGCGCGGATCCGGCCGCCTGCGGCGGATCATTGGAAGAAGCCGTTGCAACCGTGCGATCAACACAAAAACCCGGGATTGCCGTTCTGGCATCGGCTCGCATTGGTGAGCACTCCAGCGCGGACCGGCAGGATACCTATCGGGATACGGAAGAGCTTGCCGATGAGAGAATGACCAGGGATCCGGTCCGCAACATGCGTGGTTTTTTACTCGATTCAGAGTATTCCGAGCATGATCTGCTGCTGCTTGAGAAAACGGTAAAAACTGAAATAGAAAACGCTCTGACAATTGCAAAGGGCATGTCCTGCCCTGCCCCAGGCCTTGAATCATCCCCGGCTGCCTGCAAAAAGTGGAATCAACCCGAGCACGCCCCCTTTGCGGATGCCGGATTCACCATGGCGCAGGCGCTTAACGCCACGCTCGCCCGTCATCTTCAGTGTGATGCGTCAGTCTCGCTCCATGGCCAGGATATAGAAGACCCCAAGGGAGATATATTGGGGCTTACCAAGGGATTGTCGTCGTGGTTTCCCGGCAGGGTAAAAAATGCTCCTCTCGCGGAAGCGACGATTGTCGGAGGCGCCATCGGACGGGCGCTGGTTGGTGAAAAGCCGGTGGTATTCATTCAATTTGCCGACTTTTTGCCCCATGCATGGAGCCAGTTGGCATGCGATGCCGCTTCGTACTGGTGGCGCAGCGGCGGCGATACCACCTGCCCGTTAATTGTCCTGGCCCCTTGTGGTGGATACAGGCACGGGCTGGGACCGTTTCATTCCCATTCGCCGGAAGGATCTCTTGCCCACATCCCCGGATTACATGTCTTTGTTCCTTCTAATGCCCCGGACGCGGCGGGTTTGCTGAATGCCGCGTTTTGCAGCGGTACTCCGACGGTTTTGCTGTATCCGAATAACCTGCTTCATGCCGCATCGCACTATGCGCCTCCGGATGTTTCAGAGCTTTTTGTGCAACCGGGGCAGGCGCGGCAGGTACGTAAAGGCAATGATTTGACCATTGTTTCCTGGGGCAATACTGTCCCGTTATGTGAAGAAGCTGCTGATCTGCTGGAAACGGCCGGAGTTCAGTGCGATCTGCTGGATCTGAGAACGATTTCTCCCTGGGACCGGGCCGCGGTCCTCGATTCCGCGCTGAGAACCGAAAAACTCATTGTCGTACACGAAGATACGATTACCGGAGGGTTTGGGGCGGAAGTTATCGCCTGGGCGGCAACTCACGCCCCAGGGGTCATCTGCCGTCGAGTAGCCCGGCCGGATGTCCTCCTCCCGGCAAACATTTCAAATCAGCTTGCGCTGCTTCCGTCGGTTCGATCAATACTGCAATCGGCGGCGGAGCTACTGAATCTGGATATCCATTGGCCGGATCGCGGAGATGATCCGGATGATACGATTGCCGTACCGGGTCATAATCCTGCTGACGAGGAGATTCTGGTCGGCAAACTGTTTGTGTCGGTGGGGGATACCGTGGTTGAAGGGCAGACTCTGGCGGAACTGGAGGGACAAAAAGCTTTATATGATTTCAACTCTCCACGTTCCGGACGTGTTATTGAACTGTTTGTCAAGGATGGCGATGTTGCCCGTACAGGCAGCCCCTTCCTCCGGTTCGCATCGGAAAGCCACTCTGTCGCATCTTCCGCCGCTCGTCCGGAGATCAGCAAAAAGAGTGAAAAACGACAGAACGTCTCCGCTCCTACCGGCGCAAACAACAAATCCGTCTTGCAGGCAACTCCCGCTGCCACGGGTGAAGCGCGTCGCTCGGCTGGAATCGTCGGGACCGGCGCATATCTGCCGGAGCAGGTCCTGAGCAATGAGGAGTTGGCTGAACGCTTTGCCATTACCACCGATTGGATCCATGACCGGACCGGCATCATCAATCGCCGGATTGCCGCGCCCGGGCAGGCCTGTTCCGATCTTGCCATCGAAGCGGCCAAGCGGGCCATGGCGGATGCAGGCGCCGCGCCGGAAGAGATCGGCATGGTTATCGTCGCCACCTCTACCGCGGATCACCTGACACCCGCCACAGCAGCCATCGTGCAGAATGCTCTCGACATTCCTTCGGCGGCCTGTTTCGATCTTTCAGCCGCCTGTTCCGGTTTTGTCTATGGCCTGATGATGGCCTGCAATTCCGTTACCTGCGGATTTACCGGCAAAGTGTTGCTCATCGGCGCAGAGACGCTTTCCCGTGTTGTCAACCCATTGGACCGCGACAGCGCGATTCTGTTTGGAGATGGCGCCGGTGCGGTGGTGATCGGTTCAGTCCCGGATGGATACGGCCTACTGGCCACGGATGCGGGCACCATCGGCGCCGACCATGCCTCCGTTATGCTGCCTGCCGGTGGAAGCCGCCTGTCTGCCTCGGCCGCAACCGTCTCGGAACAGTTGCATTATATACGGATAGATGGTAACCGGGTTTTTATGTTTGCCATGAAGGCGCTGGGAGATTCGTTTTTGCGGGTAATAGAAAATGGTGGCTTTTCATTGCCGGATATAAACCTGTTCATACCACATCAGGCCAACCGCCGGATCATTGAGGCAGCCGCGCGCCGTCTGGACCTGCCGATGGACAGGATCGTAATAGACCTTGAGCAGTCCGGAAACACATCGGCCGCCACAATCCCGATTGCTCTGCATGGCGCCCTGGCAGCGGGACGAATACATCATGGCGACCGCCTGGTACTGACAGGATTCGGCGGCGGCGTCAGTTGGGGATCGGTTTTGCTTCGCTGGCACTCCGCGGGGAGTGACCAAATTCATAAAAAAGGAGACGGACAATGACAACAAACGAGAAGGTATGTGAACTGATTATCAAGGTGAAGCAAGGGAAACTATCGCAAGACAAACTGAAGCCTGAAGCCGATTTGCGCAACGACTTGGGCATGGACTCTCTGGATATGTCCGAATTGCTGGTGCTTGCCGAAGAGGCGTTCAATATTTCGGTCGACATTGAAAAAGCCCAACAAGTAAAAACACTTGCGGAAATGGTCGCCGGCATTGATCAGTACCGTGCCGTCTAAAAGACCATAACTCCCCCTAACCCCCTCTTAGCTTAAGAGAGGGAATAACCACGTTCACATCAGGTCCATCAGATGTGGAATTCTCTCCTCCCCTTACGTTAAGGGGAGGCTGGGAGGGGTTATGATCCGCCGATGCCTGAAGAAAACATGTCATAAACGGTCACCTGAGTAGTTCAATCAATCACAAACAGAGTGGAGTTCAACATGCCGGAACGACAGTACACCATAACGCCGGTTTCCCAAGCAAATGCAGCAAGGGTGGCGACTGTGTTCCGTGCAATCTACGGCTATGATTTTCCGGTGAAGTACGTCTATCATGCCGGCCAGGTCATGCGGGAAATCAACGAGGGGCGTCTTGCGGCCGCGCTTGCTTTTGATGAAACAGGGACGCCGGCCGGCTATATATCCATGTTCAAATGCGCTCCAAATCCCAAACTATGGGAAGGGGGCAATGTACTGGTCGTACCTGGACATGGCAGTGGCAATCTGGCGTCGATGTTGATGCGGTATTACCTGCAACCGCAAAATGTGCCCGACCGGTTCAGTGATGGAGTTTTCGGCGAAGCGGTGTGCCACCATTATTTCACCCAACTGACCTGTTCCAAGTCCGGTTTTACAGACTGCGCCCTGGCTTTGGATCAGGTGGATTCATCCGGTTTCAGGGAGCATCTCGGCCTGATACCGGGCGAGTGGCCTGTCTGCTTCAATTTATGGAATATTCGGAGCCGCATGAGCCACTCTACCTTCCGGACCGCTATGCAGCGGTTCTGCGGCACCTGCTTGCTCCACTGCGCACTCGTTGTTTCCTGTCATCGACGGCCCCATTACCGGATACCGGAGAGGCAGATAGAAAAGATGATTTTTACGAGTCGGCAGGTACCTGGCGGGTTTCGGTCAGCTCCATCGGCGGCAACTGGATGGGTTTTCTGGATGATCTGCTGCATGAGGCCCGTGAACGCCGGGTTAAAAGCCTTCAGGTCGTGTTGCCGGCATCGCTGCCATATACCGGCGCGGCAGTAGAATTGACGCGGCAACGAGGATTTTTCCTGGGGGGAATCTTCCCGCGCTGGTTCGGCGCTGACGGCATCATGATGCAACAGGTGCTGGGCAAGGAGCCCGATTACGAAGGAATCAAACTGTACAGCGCCGCCGCTAAAACGCTCCTGGAGTTTATTCGGAAAGACCGGGAAACTGTCCCGGCGCAGTGGTGACAGGCAGGTAGTTTTTATCGAATAGCAAACCTTTCTCCCCTGCCCTGCCTGATCGGGCCAAGGAGAAGGTCAAGCGCCAAAGGATGAGCAATGAATGACATGACACAGCCTGCTATCACGAAGAATTCGGTGGCTTTTACCATTAACGGCGGTGCTTTGGAAATTGAAGCCCAGGCCGGCCGCCGGGTAATTGATCTGCTGCGCGAAGACCTGGGTCTGACCGGAACCAAGGAGGGGTGCGGCACCGGCGAATGCGGCGCCTGCACGATCCTGGTGAATGGTGAACCAAGGTTGGCCTGTCTGATGATTGTAGCCCAGTTGGACGGAACGCGGGTAGAGACCGTGGAAGGTTTGGCGCAAACCCCTGACGGGGCGTTGCTCCAGCAGGCATTTATTGAGGAAGCGGCCGTTCAGTGCGGTTTCTGCATCCCCGGCATGGAGATGGCGGCCACGGCCCTGCTGCGCAACAACGGCAATCCTTCACGGGACACGATCAGGGCCGGACTTTCGGGCAACCTCTGCCGCTGTACAGGCTATGTCAAGATCGTGGATGCGGTTGAACGGGCTGCCGGAGATATACGCTGTTGCCGGGAGGAACCATGAGAGCGGTTCTGAAACCCGCTTGCCTGGAGGAACTCTTTTATCAGCTGGAGCGGCATCCCGAAGCCCTGGCCATGGCCGGCGGCACCGACCTGCTGATCAGGCTTCGCAACGAACCAGCGCCGGACGACCGACCGCTCCTGCTGCTTGAGAATGTGGTCGAGCTTCAGGGCATCAGCGATACGAAAAAGGAAATCTCGATCGGCGCCGCCACAACCCTGCGCCGCCTGATTAACGACCCGTTGATCGGACAACATGCACCGTTGCTTATCCGCGCCGCCCGGACCATTGGCGGTCCGGCTGTCAGGAACATGGCCACCATCGGCGGAAACATCAGCACCGCCTCTCCGGCCGGCGATTCGCTTCCACCGCTCTTCCTGCTCGGCGCAAACGTCGAACTGGCCTCTCGACAGGGAAAACGGCAGCTGCCGATTGGAGAATTCGTCGCCGGGCCGGGCAAAACACTGCTCCACAACCGCGAGATCATTACCCGCATCTTGCTNCCCCATGCGGAAGATTTTCCCTGTNAAACATTCGAGAAGGNCGGTCTGCGCCGGTCATTGGCCGTGGCCGTCACCAGCTTTGCCGGAATGCTGAGACTGTCCGGCGACGGCATGGTGGAAGAGGCCCGTTTTGCCTGGGGGAGCGTGGCGCCGACAGTTGTGCGTTTTCCGGAACTTGAGGCAAAACTGGCCGGTTCCAGGCTCGACCGGGACAGTATCCGTAACGCCGCTCAATTCATCCGCCAGGGCGTGACGCCCATCGACGACATCCGCGCCACGGCCGGCTACCGGCGCTCCGTGGCCGGAAACCTGCTGGTCCGTTTCCTGGAGGAAATTCATGGCTAAACCCGCCAGCCTGTTCTCATTCGGTTTTTTAACGCTCAATCTCCAGTTTGCGCTGGTTACGGCAATTGCCGCATTGTTCTTCGCATTTTCAGGATATCTCGTCCATCTGGGAGTCAGTCCGGCAACGGCCGGTTTCATCATCAGCGCCGACGCCCTGGCGGCATTGGTTGTCCAGCCGCTGATTACCCCCCTGATTCATTCCGGCACGGTCCGTTACTGGTTGTGCGGTGGTTCGCTGCTCCTGTCGGCCGCGCTTTTCATGATCGGTAATGTCACCTCTGTTCCGCTGCTGGTGGCTGGCCGCCTGCTGCAAGGGGCCGGGTTCATCTGCGTGCTGGCCTCGCTGATCACTATGATCGTCAGGTTCATCCCCCCGGACATGAGCGGCCGGGCCTTTGGCTGGGTTTCCCTGATTCGGCTGATCCCGTACGCCATCATACCGTCGTTCTTCGATCTGATGAAAATTGCGCCGTCGTCATTTGGAGCGGTACTGAACATCGCAGCACTGGCAGCGCTTGTTCCGGCCCTGGCCCTGGCGCTCCCCTTACCGCGGCAGGCAGTGGACCAGGAAAGTCCGCGTCCTCCGGGGCTGTCCGGCATGCTCGACAGCCTCCGTTCACCGGCCGTGCTCATGCTGCTCCTCTCAACACTCCTGTTTTTCTGCAGCTATTCCGCTATTTTCTTCTACCTCAAACAGTTCGGAACCGGCAGGGGAATCACCAACTCCAGCCTTTTCTTCACTATCGCCACCGTGGTGATGATCATTGTCAGACTCTGCGGAGGATGGCTGTTCGACAGATACAGCAAGGTTTTGATGTGTGTCGCGGGGCTACTCGCGGCCGCAGTCTGCTATGCCCTGCTGCCGTTATCCTCCGGCCGCATGTTCTTCATCCTGGCCGGACTCTCCGGCCTCGGGTGGGGCATTGCAATGCCGCTCCAGGCAGCGGTCATGTTTGACATTTCAACTCCGCAATCGCGCGGGATGAACCAGAACCTGTTGATCGTCATGATGCAGGGGGGGTTCTTCCTGGGCCCATTTCTCGGCGGCCAGCTGATCTCCGGTTCCGGCTTTGGCGCCCTCTTCGGCTGCCTGGCCGCGGTTACCTTTGCCGCTCTTTTCATGATGGCAGGAGTTGGATATTATTCGTCTACTCCGCCATCTTCCATCTGAAGATCAAAACAGCGGCGACAAAGGTGAGAAGAGCGGTTACCGTAACCTGAAGCGCAAAACCAATGGGAAAGCCGCCGCTGGTCAGCGTCTGGCGGGCGCCTTCGAACAGCGCGGTAGTGGGAAATGCCTTTATCCAGGGCGCCATGGCGGCGGGATAGGACGAAAGCGGAAAAAACAGGCCTGACATGAAGATCAGGGGCATAATGAAGACCGCCTCCACTTTGCCGATGGTTTCGGGCTTGTCCATAATGGTACCGCTGATAATGCCCGCACACGAAAACAGCGCCGAACCGGGGAGCAGAAACGCCATGTAGGCCAGCAGATTAACCGGTTCAAAACGAAACGGCGTAATAGCAAAAATCACCAGGGCAACCGTCAACCCCTTGACCAAGCCATGGGTGAATCCGGAAAGAATCTTGGCCACCACGATCTCCGACACGCTGACCGGCGTAACACGGTAGGACTCGATGGTAAACTGCACCCGTCGATGAAACCAAAGACTCCAGACGCTTTCGCTGTAGGCAGCGTTGACAGCGGTCATGGTGATCAGGCCGGGGGCGATAAACATGCTGTAGGGCACACCTTCCACCTGCCCGATATACCCTTTCATGCCGATTCCGAAGGCCAGATAGATGGTCAGCGGATAGGCCACAACCGCCACCAGTTCCGAGAGGATACTGCGGCGCAGCACCAGCATATCGCGCCGCCAGATGGCCAACGATCCCAGAAATTTCATTCACGCACCCCCGCGCCGGTCAGACTGATGAATACATCTTCCAATGTTCGTTCCCGAAGAGAGATGCGCCGCACCGGAGCGCCATGCAGGGCGGAAACGACCTCCGACAAGCACTCCCAGCTTTCAAGTCCGACATGGACCATCCTGCCGACGACGTTCATGTCGAGCACACAAGCCATTCCCTTGAGAAGCGCGGCATACCATTCGATTTCATCATCGAATTCGATCTCATAGACCGTGCCGCCGGAGAGACGCTCCTTTAACTCCTGCGTGGTACCCTGGGCAATCAGCCGGCCGTGGTCCATAATGGCGATCCGGTCGCAGAGCTGCTCGGCCTCCTCCAGATAGTGGGTTGTCAGGAAAATGGTCATGCTGCCGGCAATCGAACGGACGTAATCCCACACGGCGCGACGCGATTGCGGGTCAAGACCGGTGGTCGGCTCGTCCAGGAAAAGCACCCTGGGCTCGTGCACCAGGGCCCGCGTCACGACCAGTCTGCGTTGCATGCCGCCTGAAAATGAGTCGGGGAAGTCCTTCTGGCGTCCGGCCAGCCCCATCAGCTCCAAAAGCTCGTCGATTCTGCGGCGATAGTGACCTGCCTGCATACCGTGCAAGCGAGCATGCAACTCCAGGTTCTCGCGGGCGGTCAGATAACGGTCCAGGCTGTTTTCCTGCGACACCACGCCGATCAGGGCACGGATCTCCCGGCCGCTGACGCGGGTATCAAGTCCCTGAATGAAAGCCTCGCCGCTGCTCTGGCGCATGAGAGTGGTCAGAATACGGATCAGGGTGGTCTTACCGGCGCCGTTGGGGCCCAGCAGGCCAAAAATGGACCCCTGATCCACCTCCAGATCAAAACTATCCAGAGCGGTCAGTTGTCCATATTTTTTGGTCAGCACATGAGTACGGAGAGCGATAGTCATGGAAAACTGTATAGCACACAAGAGAACATAAATGCACCTTTCCCCTTATGTAATACGGCTATCTACAAGAAGGGGCGTTCGATTTCCACGGATTAAATTGCGTCGGGCATCCTGAATACTTTACACCAGCGTAAGTTCAGGTATACTGCACACGCTTTTTTCATTATAATACAAATTTCCACGAGGAGCATGGAATTGCTGGTACCGTAAATCCACTCCGACCGGCACATACTCACTGAAGCCCGCGGCAGCCCGGCGCGGGCTTTATTTGTCGTTCACCCACATATTTTTCACAAGACAGGAAAAAATTTATGAGCACCAAAAAGTTATCCGCAGGAGATATTATTGATGCCCGCTGCACACGTTGCCGCGACATCTTGAATCACAGAATCGTCGCCATGATTGGAGAAAAGGTGGTACGGGTAGAATGCAACACCTGCGGAGGAGTGCACAACTACTATCCACCTCCGGCTCTCAAACCGGTCAAGACACCCGGCGGCAGTGCAACTCCGAAAAAGTCGGCGGCTGCAACGCCACGCACATCGAAAAAGGACCCCCAACAATCGGAGCGCGAAGAATGGCGAACACTTCATTCCAGCATGAGGCTGGATCGGGCGATCGTCTATGACATGAACGGAAAGTTCCGTGCCGACGATCTGGTGGACCACCCTGTTTTCGGACTCGGCGTGGTAAAGCTCATAATTGTTCCCAACAAGATGCAGGTTCTTTTTGAAGATGGAATCAAACTGTTACGCTGCAAGTAACAGGCTTCCCTCAAGCCGGGACATGGAGTGATACCGTTTCATTGAAAAGAGTTCTCGATACAACCATTGCCGGGACCACCGGTTACGATCCTATCAGGAACGGGCTGATCGTGGCCCATCACGGCATCTCGGTTGAGGTTCTGTTTGCCGGCGACGTACGCGAAATGGTGCGGGTCAAGCGCAACTCGGGACATGTTGTCGGCGACAACGTGACGGTAACGGGAGAAGTGCTGATACGCCTGCCCCGCGCTACGGAACTGCGTCGCCGGGATGCCCGGGGCGGCATCCATCTGGTGGCGGCAAACCTGGATGTGCTCGGCATCGTGGTAGCGCCGCTCTCCCCAACCGGGTTCATCGATCGGGCCATCGTTACGGCGCGCACGGCACATCTCGCCCCTTTCGTAGTGATAAACAAATGCGATCTCGCTGAAACAGCGGAATTGATAGCATATGTGAGCGGAATCTATGCCGGTTCAGTACCGCTCTTCCCCCTCAGCGCAACCACACGCTCCGGATTTGCACCCCTGCTGGAGTTTTTATGTACCGGCCGGCGCGGCGTCTTTATCGGCAGCACCGGGGTCGGCAAAAGCTCGCTGCTGAATGCCCTCTGCCCCCATATCGACCTCCAGGTCGGTAACGTCGGCTACAGGGGAATGGGATGCCATACCACCACCGTTTCCACCTTGCATACGCTTACCGGCGGCGGTGAATTGGTGGACACCCCCGGTTTCCGCGATTTCGGCCTGGTGGATATTTCAGCGCAGGACCTGGCAGCCCATTTTCCCGGTTTTGAAAACAGTGCCGCGGCAACCTGCCGCTTCCGCAACTGCCGTCACCGCTCCGAACCTGGCTGTGCCATTGTCACATCCGTACAACAGGGTTGCATCACGCCTGAACGCTATGCAACCTATTTAGAAATACTCGACGAGATTGAAGCCGATGAGGAAAAAAACCGTGACAGAGGGCGGCGCAGTTGAGCAGTTTGCGTATCACGTTCCAAAGAATGACCGCGGATATGAACCATGCATAAGTCACACATCCTGAAACTCATCGTCGAGCAACTCTCCCATGACCTTGGCGTCCTGTTCAAGGCCGCCAAAACCGCCCATGAAGCCTCAATCCACGAAGAAAACATCCCCGACAACAAGTACGATACCTTGGGACTGGAAGCCTCGTATATCGCCCAGGGTCAAGCGAATCGCGCACAGGAAATCAAGCAGGCCCTGCAGAGCTACAGCCACTTGACTCTGCAACGGTTTGACGACGATAGCGCCATCCGCCTAACCGCCCTGGTCACCCTCCAGACAATGGACGGTGCAACCAAAACGATATTTATCGGTCCCCTGGAAGGCGGACTGAGGGTCATGGATCACCAGACCGAGGTTACGGTCATTACCCCCGGTTCGCCGCTGGGCAGGAGTTTGATCGGTCGGCGCACTGGCGACTGCATCGAGGTTGGGAGCGGATCGAGTTGCAAGGAGTTCGAGATTGTTCAGGCATGCTGATGGTTGCGACTCAACGGTTCATGGTATAATTTCAAGACTACAAAACAACGAGAGGGATTATCCTTGGCACACCCCTGGAAAATCATCGAAAGCGTTACCACGGACGAAGGCATCCTGGAACTGCGCCAGCGTGGCGAGAGAGACTTCCTGATCATGATTGGCGCGCAGGTGCTGATGAACAGCCTCTCCAACCGCTCCGAGGTAATACTCGGCCAACTCGGATGTGGTCATCTGAAAGAGCATACACGGCCGAGGGTATTGGTGGGTGGGCTGGGCATGGGATTTACGCTCAAGGCAGTGCTGGATACCCTGCCGGACACAGCCACTGTTGTTGTAGCTGAATTGAATCCGGTGGTACGTGACTGGTGCCGTGGTCCCCTGGCCCCTCTGACCAAAAGCGCTGTCACCGATCCACGGGTCGAGGTAAAAATCAACGACGTTGCCGCCCTGATCCACACAAGCACCACTGACGACGGCAAAACACGCTTTGACGCCATTGTGCTCGATTTGTACCGGGGGCCTCACGCCAAAACCGATCCTCGCAATGACCCGCTCTACGGCAGCCGCGCCATCGAAAACGCCCGCGCCGCCCTCAATCCGGGTGGTGTGTTGGCCGTCTGGGGAGAAGCCTACGACGAGGGATTCGACAAGCGTCTGAAAAACGCCGGATTCATGGTCACCACCCGGCGTCCCGGCCGGGGCGGACTACGTCATGTGGTTTTTCTGGCTACGTTGCAGGCAAAAAACGAACAAACAGGCAGACAACGAAACACACACTCAAAACTTCATCAATAGCAGAAAAACTCTCTCTTTAACTCACCGCCACATATCGATTAATCAAAC
>WSSedB1CaDRAFT_10000483_pt1 | contig 17342 bp, 15 predicted proteins | sample WetSurSB1Cattail_FD_9460 | JGI IMG/M metagenome (IMG submission 9460)
AATTCACCAATAGCTACACTCTGGCCAAGCTCAAGCTCTTCACCGGCGGACGTTGGCTCTGGACGCGAACCGTAGGGTCGACCGTTACCGGACAGGCCGTCGATACAGCGGTGGTTGTTCTCGTTGCCTTCGCGGGTACGCAGGCGCCGGCCATGCTGGTGCGTATGGTGCTGTCCTCATATTTGATCAAGGTTGTTGTTGAAGTGGTGGCCACTCCGGTGACCTACATGGTGGTGGGTTGGCTCAAGCGAGCTGAAAGCGCGGACGCTTACGACCGTCGGACGAACTTCAATCCATTTGCATGGCAGGGCGAAAGTGCATAACACCAGCCTTGGATAAGGCTGCCAGTCTGGTCGCTGATTACCAGTAATATTGCAACCAATACCATTGCTGCAGCGTCCCTTAAATCAGTCCAGTCAATCGATGTTTAACCGCGACGGCCTTTGTGGTTAGCCGCACTGTGCGCTAGGGCGGCGGCAATGTACGATGGGTGCTGCATACGGTAAGCGCTCGCGGCTGTTTTCTGTGCGAGATGGGCGTGAGTTAGCAAGCAAGGAGCAGTGAGTTGAGAAGTATTTCTGGTTTCATGTTTGGAGTGATTGCGGCGGCTGCGATGAGCGGCTGTCACCAGGCAAGTGCGCCTCCCAAGGCGGGTGGGATGCAGGCCATGCCGGTGAAGACCGCTGAGGTAGTCCTGGCTCCCGTTGCGCAGCGCAGCGAGTATATGGCGACCATCATGTCGCGTCGTTCCGCAACCATGCAGCCGCAGGTGAGCGGGCGCCTGACGCAGATCCTGGTGCGCTCTGGCGATCACGTAAAGGCCGGACAACCTTTAATGCATGTCGATGCACAGCCGCAACTGGCCATGGTGGAGGCGCAACGCGCCACTGAGCGGCAGAAGAAGGCTCTGTTCGACTACAACACCGTGGAGGTCGAGCGGCAGCGCAAGCTGTTTGAAGCAGGTGTCATCAGCCGTGATGCTTGGGAGCAGGCGCAGCAGTCCTACGCCAACACCAAGGCTGACTACGAGTCCGCGTCGTCGTCGCGCAAAACGCAGGAAGAGCAGTTGGCCTACTACACCGTGCGTGCGCCGTTCGACGGCGTCGTTGGTGATGTGCCTGTGCACGTCGGCGACTACGCTTCCACTACCACTGTGCTCACCACCGTCGACGAGCGCAAAGACCTCGAAGCCTACATCTACATCCCCACCGAGCGCGCCGGCGACGTGCGCGTGGGTCTCGCCGTCGAACTCCTCGACACGGGCGGTAAGCTGATCGAGAAGTCCGCGATCGATTTTGTCTCGCCGCAGGTTGACAGCTCGCTGCAGGGCATCCTGGTCAAGGCCCCGGTACACTCCTCTGTTGACACTGTGCGCAACGCGCAGATGATCAAAGCGCGGGTGGTTTGGAGCACCAAACCGATGGCCGTCATCCCCGTGCTCGCGGTCACGCGCCTGGGCGGACAAAGTTTCGTGTTTGTCATGCGGCAGCTGAATGACAAGTTCATTGCAGTCCAGACGCCGGTCGTCCTCGGAGACACGGTGGAGAACAACTACTCCATCTCATCCGGTCTACAGTCGGGCGACAAGGTTATCGTGTCGAGCACTCAGTTCCTCGTCAATGGCATGCCGGTTGTCCCCCTCGGTGCGTGAACGCGCGCAATTGGCGCATGCGGCGATGGATATGGAAACCGCGCTCCGCCACTTGTGAAGCGGAAAGGAAAGTAGGCGTACTTTGTTTGTTGATTTCTTTATTCACCGGCCAGTGTTTGCAACAGTATGCGCACTGATGATTATCCTGGCGGGCGCAATCTGTATTCCCAATCTCCCAGTGGCCATGTATCCCACGCTGGCGCCGCCGGAAGTGATGGTGTCCTGCAACTATGTGGGAGCCAACGCGGACACAGTCGAGAAGGCCGTCACTATTCCTCTTGAAGAGGCTATCAACGGTGTCGAGGGCATGCGCTACATCAGCTCCTCCAGCACCAACAGCGGCACCAGCATGGTCACCGTCACCTTTCAGACCGGCTACAACCTCGACATCGCTGCCGTCGATGTGCAGAACCGCGTTGCGAGCGTTACCGGACGCCTTCCCTCGGCTGTCAACGCCACCGGAATCTCCATCACCAAAGCGAATAGCAACTTCGTCTTTGGCGCAGGCTTCTTCACGCGCGACGGCCGTTACACCCACGAGTTCATCTCCAATTACCTCGACGTTTACGTAAAGGACGCGCTCAAGCGCGTGCCCGGCGTCGGCGACGTGGAGATCTTTGGCGAGCGCAAATATGCCATGCGCGTCTGGCTCGATCCGGCTAAGCTCGCTGCCAAGGGGCTTACCGCTGGCGACGTTGTGAGTGCGCTCTCCGAGCAGAACGTGGAGATTCCCGCCGGCCAGCTTGGCCAGCCGCCGACCAATGGCAAGCAGACTTTCCAGATTCCCGTGCGCGTCGTAGGCCGACTCAGCAGCCCGGCCGAATTCGACAACATCATCGTGAAGAACAGTGCTGCCGGCCTTACTCTTTTGAAAGAAGTAGGTCACTCCGAGGTTGGCGCGGAGACCTACAGCTCGTCGCTCGAGTACAACGGCGTGCCCGCGCAGGGCATCGGCGTGCAGCAGCTTTCCAACGCCAACGCGCTCGACGTAGACGCAAAGGCCAAGGCCGTGCTGAAGGAGCTCTCCAAGAGCTTTCCGCCGGGACTCGAGTACGCCGTGGCGTTCGACTCCACCACCGCCGTTGGCGATTCCATCCGCGAGGTGCTGTTCACGCTCAGCGAGGCCATCGTCATCGTTGTCGTGGTCATCTTCCTTTTCCTGCTTGACTGGCGCGCCACCATCATTCCTGCGGTCACCATCCCGGTCTCGCTCGTCGGCACATTCGCCTTTATCAAGCTGTTCGGCTTCTCCATCAATACACTCACGCTCTTCGGCATCACTTTGGCCACAGGCTTGGTGGTTGACGACGCGATCGTCGTCATCGAAAACGTGCAGCGCCACATTGCCATGGAGCACTCAAAGCCCATCGAGGCCACTTCGCGTGCCATGGGAGAAGTGACCAGCGCAGTCATCGCAACCTCGCTCGTGCTCATCGCCGTGTTCGTGCCGGTGTCGTTCTTCCCGGGCACGACCGGCATCCTCTACCGGCAGTTCTCGCTTACCATCGCGTTCTCCATCGCCATCTCGGCCTTTAACGCGCTCACGCTGTCGCCCGCGCTTTCGGCCCTGTTCCTGCGCGGTGAAGAAGCTCGCCCGCATCAGCTTGACTTCCTTCACATCCGCCCTCTGTCGCGCGCTTTCGCAGCGTTCGTGCACGGTGCAGACAAGACAATCGACTGGACGGCCAAGACCTATGCGGGCATCATCCACGTCGCCCTGCAATTGCGCTTGGCCTTGTTATTGGTGTTTATCGCAGGCCTCGGCGCAACAGTCTGGATGTATCAGCGCGTACCTACCGGCTTCATCCCGCAGGAGGATCAGGGCTTCCTGATGGGTATTGTTCAGGCGCCCCCGGGCTCTTCGCTGGCTTACACCTCCGCTCTAGCCGATCGCGCGCAAGCCATCATCTATTCAAATAAGGACATTGCTGGCGCTTTTTCCGTCATGGGCTTCAGCTTCTCCGGAGCTGCGTCCAACCAGGGCATGATGTTCATCAGCACCAAGCCTGCCGATCAGCGCCGTGGCAAGGGACACTCGGTTGCCGACATCGTCGCTGATCTTTCGCCTAAAGTCAGCTCGCTCATGTTCTCAAAGGACGGCGGCATGGTGGCCATCATCCAGCCGCCCGCCGTGCAGGGCGTTGGCAGCTATGGTGGCTTCCAGTTCATGCTGCAGGATACGGGCAGCAATACGCTGTCGGACCTGGATCGTGTGGCGCACCAGATCGTAAACGGAGCGCGCGCTCGCAAGGACATCACCGGCCTGATCACCACATTCTCCGCCAACGATCCGCAGGTGTTGGTGACAATCGATCGCGAGAAGGCTAAGGCCATGAGCATTCCGCTCTCGCAGATCACCACCGCGCTGGGCGTCTTCATGGGTTCTCAGTACATCAACGACTTCGATTTCAATAACCGCACCTACCGCGTCTATGTGCAGGCGGATCAGAACTTCCGTATGAAGGGCGCTGACCTGCACAATTACTATGTTCGCTCCGACTCGGGCAGCATGGTTCCTCTGGACAATCTGGTCACCGTGTCGGAGAGCTCCGGGCCTCCAGTCATCTCTCACTACAATCTGTTCCGCTCTGTCGAAATCGACGGCTCCCCGGCGCCGGGCTACAGCTCGGGAGAGGGCATTGCCGGCATGGAAGACCTTGCGAAGAAGACCATGCTGCCTGGCATGCGTTCAGAGTGGACTGGCCTCACGCTCGACGAAATTGAGTCCAGCGGCAAGGCGGTCCTGATCTTCGGCCTCGGTATTCTGGTGGTCTATCTCACGCTGTCAGCGCAGTACGAGAGTTTTGCGCTGCCCTTCATCATTCTGCTTGCCGTACCCATGGCCGTGCTCGGCGCGCTTTCGCTCGTATGGCTGCGCGGTCTCTCCAACGACGTCTACTGCCAGATTGGCCTCGTCATGCTGATCGGCCTGTCGGCCAAGAACTCCATCTTGATCGTCGAGTTCGCCGAGCAGTTGCGGCGCAAAGGCCGTTCCATCGCAGAGGCTGCCATCGAGGCTGCAGAACTGCGTCTGCGGCCCATTCTGATGACCTCGTTCGCCTTCATTCTCGGCGTCACGCCGCTGGTGTTCGCCACCGGCGCCGGCGCGTTGGGAAGGCGCTCCGTCGGCACCACCATCGTGGGCGGCATGCTCCTCTCCACCGTGCTCAATCTGATCTTCATTCCTGTGCTCTACGTGTTGCTTAGCCGCATCCTCAAGCGCGGCAATCCGCCCGCAGCTGAAGCGGCACATGCGTAAGGCAGTGGTCGCTCACTGCTTGTCGCGGTGAGCGATCACATAATCTCTTATGCGGGCATAAACCTCGCCCGTCACCACGCCCCGGTCTACCAACTCATTCTTCGCGCGATACGGGCGGAAGCGCACAATGCGCGCCGCCCAGACGCGCGTCATTCCTGGCACCTTCATCAGTTCATCCAGACTCGCATGGTTCAGGTCAACGCGCTCCTCGGGCGATGAAGCGGCAGCTCTTGTTTGCGCGCAGATCCCTCCGCAGACCGCCGCCGCCAGAGCTGTGCACACTCCTGTAACAAATAGGCGCCGATTCATCACGCGTTCATTTTCTGCCAGCGCGGACTGAACGGCAAGAGTACCTTGCGTTGACTCAATGCGCAGCTATAGGTTCTCAGACCCCCGCCTTCCCTGTAACAATGCATCTATGGCGACATCCTCCACCCCCGCCAATCCGCGCCGGCCGCACCGGTCACACGTTCTGGGCCGCACCCGGCTCATCTCGCTGGTTACGCTGGCTGTGCTCTTCGTCCTCTGCATCGTGCTCTCCTGGAACGCTCGCATTCCCATGGGCGGTTCCCGCGTCAACCGGCCGGATTCCATGCGCCGAGGTGTGCGTCGCACGCTCGTGGACCTCAGCCCATGGCAGACCGCGCAGACCCTATCCGCGCTTGCCGTTACCGCAGAGGAGGCTGAGTTCGCCCACGACGCGCTACGTCTCGCTGACCATGAGGTAGATCAGGCCTTTGCCTCGGCGCTGCGCCAGGCCGCACTGCAGTCCGCTCATCGGCCCAGAACTCCAGCGGTCCAGGCAGCTGAGCAAAGAGTCCAGCAGATGCAGGATCTTGTCGCGCAGGATCAGAACATCGTACAGATCCTCACCGACGCTCTCGCACCGAAAGCGGGCCTTGGCAAGACCGAGTCAAAGCCCGATTCAGACATCAGCGACGACCTCGAAGTGATGAAGGCGCAGCTCGGTCTCGACTCTGACGAACTCGTCGATGCACAGCGCGATCTTAATCGCACTTCAGGAGACAACAGCGCACAAATCAAAGAAGAACTGGCGGCCCATGAAGCCGCGCAGACGCAATATGACAATGCCGTGCGAACTGGCACGGAGGTCGCCGCGGTTTCTGTGCGGCAGCGCGGAACGCTTGCGGCTCGGCTCTCGGCGTGGTTTGCCCAGATCGATCGCACACGTTCCATTACCCAGGCTCAGCAGCAGGCGCTCAGCGACGCAGCTGCGTGGACAAAGGAGCATGACGCTCTTGAAGCCAAAGCCGATGCGGAGCATGGTGCAACCAACTCTGCCGCAGATCGCACCGCGCGCCTAGCGGTCATTGGCGACCGCAGCGCAGAGCGTCAGATCCTCAGCATCTATGACGATCGCATCCAGACCAGCCAACAGCTGGCCTCCGTCTATGGCAAATGGGCCGCGCAGGTTCAGCTGCAGCACGGCATCGTCGGTCGCCTCATTCTCCAGTCGTTCTCCGTCATCCTACTTGTCGCCATCGGTGCGCTGCTCTGTGACGTGCTCGTGAGGCAGATCATGGACCGGGCAGCACTCGAGCGCCGTCAGATGCTCACGCTGCGCAGCGTGCTCAGTCTCGGCATCCAGGTGCTGGGCGGCATCTTCATCCTGCTTATCATCTTCGGCGTGCCGCAGGAGACGCCCACCATCCTCGGCCTTGCCACAGCAGCCCTCACCATCGCCCTGCAGGACTTCATCCTCGCCTTCCTCGGCTGGTTCATCCTCATGGGCAAGCATGGCATGCACGTCGGCGACTGGGTAGAGATCAACGGCGTCGGCGGCGAAGTCACTGAGGTTGGCCTCTTCAGCACCTCGCTGCTTGAGACCGGCACGCTTGAAGACAAGGGCCACCCCACCGGCCGCCGCATCACTTTCATGAACGGCTTTGCCATCCGTGGGAAATACTTCAACTTCACCACTACTGGCCAATGGATGTGGGACGAGATCAGCGTCACCATCCCCGCCGTGGGCGACACTTCCCTCACCGTCGAGCGCATCCACCAAGCCGTGCTCGCAGCCACTGAAGAAAACGCCGGCCTCGCCGAGCAGGAGTGGAAGCGTGGCGCACGCGGACAGGGACTGGGCCGTTTCAGCGCCGCCCCCGTCGTCAATCTGCGGCCATCCTCGTCGGGCATCGATACCCAGGTGCGCTACGTAACGCGCGCGTCCGAGCGGTTCGAGTTGCGCAACCGCCTCTACCAGCGCATCGTCGTACTGTTACAGCATCCTGAGGCACCGTCTGTCGCGCCGGCCAGCTGAGCTGTCCGCGAAAGGTTTCTGTTGACACCGCGCCTCTCTGCCCGTAGCATTTTAAACAGATGCAGAGCCACCGCCATCACGGTCACCACCATCATCATGGGACCTCCATGTCGGCGGACTGCTGTGGCCTGAACTAATCGGCCTTACCAGATCAGAAACACCCAAGCCCGCCGGCGACTCTGCCAGCGGGCCTTTTCTTTTTGCTTGCAAACATCTCAAACCAAGGAAGAACAGACGTGAACGCAACTATCGACTTCGAAAAGATGGACGGCCTCGTCCCAGGCATCGTTCAGGATGCCCGAACCGGCGAAGTGCTTATGCTGGGGTTCCTCAACCCCACCAGCTACGCCAAAACCCTTGAGACCGGCTTTGTCACCTTCTGGAGCCGCACCCGCCAAAAGCTGTGGATGAAGGGCGAAACCAGCGGCAACCGCCTCAAGATCATCTCCACTTCCACTGACTGCGACAACGACACGCTGCTCTTCCGCGTTGAAGTTGAAGGCGACGGCCTAGTCTGCCACGAAGGCACCGTAAGCTGCTTCACGCGCCCCCTCGCGCTCGATCAGAAAGAGGCCTCCAATGGCTAACAAACTCCGTCTCGGTCTTCCCAAGGGTAGCCTGCAGGATGCCACCATAGCTCTCTTCAAGCGCGCCGGCTGGAACATCTACGCCGACGGCCGCTCCTACTTTCCCTCCATCGACGACAGCGAAATCGAGTGCATGCTGATCCGCGCGCAGGAGATGGCTCGCTACGTCGACCACGGTGTGCTCGATGCCGGCCTCACCGGTATCGACTGGGTCGTTGAGAGCGGCCTCGACCTCACCAGCGTCACCACCCTCACGTACGCCAAGCAGTCCCGTCGCAAAGTGCGTTGGGTGCTCGCCGTCCCCGAGTCCAGCGGCTTTGAGAAGGCTGAAGACCTCGAAGGCAAGATCATCGCCACCGAGTTGGTTGAAGTCACCAAACGCTACTTCGCCGCCAAGGGCGTCAACGTAAAGGTCGAGTTCAGCTGGGGAGCCACTGAAGTCAAGCCGCCCACACTCGCTGACGCTATCGTCGAAGTGACTGAGACCGGCAGCTCACTCAAGGCCAACCACCTCAAGATCATCGACACTGTCATGGAGAGCGAAACGCACTTGATCGCCGGCAAAGCGGCGCTCGAAGATGAGTGGAAGCGCGAAAAAATCAATCAGATCGCGCTCATGCTGCGTGGAGCTATCGACGCGCAGTCGCAGGTGGGCCTCATGCTCAATGTAAAGCGTGCAGACCTCGATGCCGTGCTCGGCGTGCTTCCCGCGCTCAACTCGCCAACCGTGTCTCACCTCAGCAACTCCGAGTGGGTCGCGGTCAACACCATCGTTGAAGAGCGAGTAGCACGCGACGTTATCCCACGCCTAAAGGCAGCCAACGCAACGGGCATCGTCGAATACCCGCTCAACAAAGTGGTGCTCTAAACCAGCAGAAGGAGAGGCACGCACAATGAAGCTGCTTCGAACCAAAGGTCGCGGCGCGCAGGAAACTGCGCAAACTCTCGCGGCCCTTGAAACCCGCGGCGGTGCGGCGCTCGATACCGTGCTGCCCGCCGTGCGGCGCATCGTATCCGCCGTGCGCCGCCAGGGCGACCGAGCCCTGCTGCGCTTTGCCGCGGAGTTCGACTCGCTCCCCGGCCCGCAGGCGTTGCGCGTCTCGCCTGAAGAAATGGCCGCAGCATGGGATGCGGTTGATCCCGATATGCGAGATGCACTCTCTGTGGCTGCCGCACAGATCCGCGACTTTTCCGTAGGCCAGTTGCCCGCATCCTGGAGCAGTTCGCCCATCGATGGCCTCACCACCGGCCAACTCGTGCGGCCACTCGGTTCCGTAGGTTGTTACATTCCCAGCGGCCGTCATCCATTGCCGTCCACGTTGCTCATGACGGCCATCCCCGCGCAGGTCGCAGGTGTCGAGCGAGTCGTAGTCGTCTCGCCCCGGCCCGCGCCCGAGACTCTCGCTGCCGCGCACCTGCTCGGCATCACTGAGTTCTATCGCGTAGGTGGCGCACACGCTGTTGCCGCGCTGGCCTATGGCACCGCTAGCATCGCGCACGTCAACAAGATCGTGGGCCCAGGCAATCTCTATGTCACCGCCGCAAAGCGCTTCGTTGCCTTCGACTGTGCGATTGATATGCTTGCCGGCCCCACCGAAATTGTGGTCACCAGCGAGCGCGGCCACGCTGCCGACATCGCTTCTGACCTTGTCGCGCAGGCCGAACACGATCCTGAAGCGCTCGCCATCTTCGTTACCACGCGCTCTGATCTTGCGCGAGAAGTCATGGCAGAGACAAAGCAGCGCAGCCGCACCAACCCCATTGCACGCCAGGCTCTCGACCGCAACGGCCTCGTCATCGTCGCGGCCAGTTTGGATGAAGCGCATGCAATCACCAATCGCCTCGCTCCAGAGCACCTCACCGTCGATGCCGCACGCGATCTCGACTGGGTATACAATGCAGGATCCGTCTTCATCGGGCGTTGGTCCGCGCAGCCCATGGGCGACTACATCTCCGGGCCCAATCACACGCTTCCCACCGGCGGCACGGCGCACGTGCGCGGCGGCCTCAGTGTTAACGACTTCGTCAAACTCATCACCATCCAGCAGTATTCAGGCGCAGCCATGCGCGCACTCGGCCCCAAGGCAGAGTTGTTGGCGCGCGCTGAAGGACTCGTCGGTCACGCCGCAGCCATTCGTATACGGCTCAGCAGGAGGAAAGCCAATGCCTGACGCCATCCTCACGCAACCAGTACCGCGCCTTCGCGTGCAGGCAATGAAGGAGTATCATCCACCGCTCGGCAGCCGCGACAGCCTGCGCCTCGACTTCAACGAGAACACACTTGCGTGCTCACCGAAAGTGCGCGAGGCGCTCAGCCGCATCACAACGGGCGCGCTCACGCGATATCCCGAGCGTGAGCCGGTAGAAGCCATCGTCGCTAACTATCTCGGGCTTCAGCCAGCGCAGGTCGCGCTCACCAACGGCGTCGACGAGGCTATCCACGTCCTCTTCGAAACGTTCCTCGAAGCCGACGACGAACTGCTTTTGCCCGTGCCGACCTACACCATGTACGAGGTCTACGCCACAGCTACTGATGCGTGCATCGTGCCCGTGCAGGCCGCCGACGATCTCGCGTTTCCGTTCGAACGGCTGGTTGCCGCGATCACGCCACGCACCAAAATCATCGTCATTGCGAATCCCAACAGCCCGTCAGGCACCGTTTGCACACGCGCAGAGATTTTGGAAATCGCGCGCCTTGCGCCCCAGGCCCTGGTCCTCGTCGACGAAGCCTACTTCCACTTCTTCGGCGAAACGGTGATAGATTTGGTCGGAACAATTCCCAACCTCATCGTGGCGCGTACCTTCTCCAAAGCCTACGGCCTTGCCGGCCTGCGCCTAGGTCTGCTTGCGGGCCCCGTTGACCTCATGCGCTGGGCCCGCCGCGTGCTCTCGCCCTACAGCGTCAACTCGCTCGCACTCGCCTGCCTGTCACCCGCGCTCGAAGACGCGTCGTATCTCGACTGGTACGTAGCCGAAGTCCTCGCTGCTCGAGCCGAGTTCGAAGCCGTCATCGATGCCGCCGGACTGCATCGTTGGCCCAGCCGAGCCAACTTTGTTCTCGTTGACATCGGCCCACGTCACGCAGAGTTCACGCGCCGCATGCGCGAGGCGGGCGTGCTCGTTCGCGATCGGTCCAGCGACCCCGGCTGCGACGGTCGCGTGCGCATCACCATCGGTACGCGCGAGCAAATGCGCCAGGCCGCAACCGCTTTGCGTGACACCCTCGCTGCACTCAACCTGGAGGCGCAATGACCACCGCCAAGAAATCCCCGGCAAAGAAATTTGTAGCGAAGACCCGCACCGTAGGCTTCGAGCGCAATACCACTGAGACGCGCATCGTCATCAATCTCACCATTGAAGGCCGCGGCCAGTACAAGGTGTCTACCGGGATCCGCTTCTTCGATCACATGCTCGAACTGTTCACACGCCACGGCGCCTTCGACCTCGCCCTGACGTGTGACGGCGACCTTGATGTAGATCAGCACCACACTGTGGAGGACGTCGGCATCGCACTGGGCGAGGCCTTCGATCGCGCTCTGGGCGACAAGCGCGGCATCCTCCGCGCAGGCTACTTCGTCATGCCCATGGATGAAACGCTCGCCATCGCAGCCGTTGATCTCAGCGGCCGCGCAGCCTTCGCCGTCGATACCAAAGTCCGCACGCGCCTCGTTGGCGATCTGCAGACCGAACTCGTCGCCGATTTCTTCGAGGGCTTCGCCCGCGGCGCGCGCGCCAACGTGCACGTCAAGACGATGTATGGTCGTTCCAATCACCACAAGATTGAAGCCATCTTCAAGGCCTTTGCGCGCGCGCTGCGCGTCGCCTGCTCGCGGGACATGCAACTCGGCGAGATGCTGCCTTCTACTAAGGGGCTCCTCTGATGCGCGTCGCTGTCATTGATTACAAGGCCGGCAATCTTACATCTGTGCTGAAAGCTCTGCGCCACCTCGGTGCCGAGCCTGAGGTCACTGATGCTGACCTCACCCTCATTGAGCGCGCTGAGCGCATTGTTCTTCCAGGCGTTGGCCACTTCGCCGCCACCGCACGTCTCGACTCAACCGGAATTACTACCGCTGTCCGCGCCGCCATTGCGCGCGGCGTGCCCTTCCTCGGCATCTGCGTCGGAATGCAGTGGCTGTTTGCGGGGTCCAGTGAAGAACCCAATCAACGTGGCCTCGCCGCTTTCCCCCAGTCATGCTCCCGCTTCCCAGAGGGGCACGAAAAGGTTCCGCACGTCGGTTGGAATTCGCTGGAGGTCTGCCCCAACTCGCGTCTCCTTGCAGGAATCAGCTCTGGCGAGTACGTCTACTTCACGCACTCCTATCGCGCACCTGTCGTCGCGGAGACAGTCGCGGCCTCGAACTACATCGAGCCCTTCTCTGCCGCTGTCGAGCGTGCGAACGTGATGGGAGTACAGTTTCATCCCGAGAAATCTGGAGCGACAGGCTTGAAGATTCTACGTAACTTCCTCGCATTCGCAATGGAGGGCGCATGCTGACTAAACGCATCATCGCCTGCCTTGACGTGCACGATGGCCGCGTCGTCAAAGGCGTTCAATTCGTCGACATCATCGACGCTGGCGATCCGGCAGAACTCGCCGCACGCCATGCGCGCGAAGGCGCGGACGAGATAGTGCTCCTGGACATTACCGCGACGCACGAAGGTCGCAAGACACTGCTCGACACCGTGCGCCGCGCGGCCAAGGTACTCTTCGTTCCGTTCTGTGTCGGCGGCGGCATTCGCAGCGCACGGGATGCAGAGCAGGTCTTCGATGCCGGTGCGGATAAGGTCAGCGTAAACTCCGCTGCTCTTGTTGACCCCATGTTGATTGACGCAATCGGCCGCAGCTTCGGCGCGCAGGCCGTCGTCGTTGCAATCGATGCACGACGCGATCCAACCGCTGCCGATCCGGTGCGCGACGCGCAGGTGCTCGTGCAGGGCGGACGGAAAGTCACAGGACGCCGCGTGGTCGAGTGGGCGCACGAGGCTGAGGCACGCGGAGCCGGTGAAATCCTGCTCACCTCCATGGACTCCGACGGCACGCGGGCAGGCTTCGATTGCGAGCTGACCGCGGCGGTGAGCGAAGCAGTGAACATTCCAGTCATCGCATCCGGTGGCGCAGGCACGGTGGCGCACTTCGCAGAGGTGTTCGCTCGAGGTAAGGCGGATGCCGCACTCGCCGCGAGCATCTTCCACTTCGGCGTTTCGAGCGCGCGCTCGCTCAAGCAGGAATTGGCTCAAGCCGGCGTTCCCGTGAGGCTTCCATGCTGATTCCTTCGATTGATCTACTTGGCGGACGCATCGTCCAGTTGGTGCAGGGCGAAAAGCTTCGCCTCGCATTTGATGACTTTGACTATTGGATCGAAAAGTTCTCACGCTTCCCACTCGTGCAACTCATTGATCTGGACGCGGCGATGCGTCAGGGCGACAATTCCGCGCTTGTCTCGCAGATTGCCAAACGCCTCCCTGTGCAGGCCGGTGGCGGCATCCACTCCATTGAGCGCGCACGCCAAGTTCTCGACGCTGGAGCCAAGCGCGTCATCATCGGCTCCGCGTTTTTCTCGGCGGAGGGCACTGTGAACGCTGAGTTTGCCGCTTCACTTGCAGGCGCTATCGGCGCCGGGCGCGTCGTTGCCGGCATCGACACGAAGAATGGCCGTATCGCGGTGAAGGGCTGGAAGGCGCAGGTTGAGCTCACGCCTGACGATGCAATCCCGCAACTCGAACCGTACGCAGCCGCATTTCTCTACACGAATGTGGATGGCGAAGGCATGCTGCAAGGATTCCCGCTCGCCACCGCAGAGCGCCTGCGCGAACTCACGCAGCGGCAGCTCATCGTTGCCGGAGGCATCCGCAGCCAGCAGGAAGTCGATGCACTCGATGCGATCGGTGCAGATGCCGTGGTCGGCATGGCCGTGTACACAGATTTGCTAGCCGTCTAGCGCAGGAGTTTCCCTGCGTACCATGCAGGCGCACGCAAGTGCGGGCAACCGCATCGGGTATGCTGAAATCAAGGTTCTTCCCCAACCTGTGCGAAAGGAAATCAAACAAGCATGACGAAAGTGAGCGGCATCCGCCTGGCTAAGCGGCTCGACGAAGTGGGCTTTTCCGACATTGTGCAGATTCGCAACAAGGTAATGGCCCTGCGTGCCGAGGGGCTTGAAGTGCACGCACTCCACGGAGGCGAGCCGTATTTCGAGACGCCTGAAGACATCAAGTATGCCGCAATTCAGGCTCTTGTCGAGAACCAGACGCACTATGCCGCCTCATCCGGCGTTCTTCCGCTCCGTAAGGCACTGGTGGAAAAGCTCGCACGCAAGAACAACCTGCAGGTGACCACCGACGAGGTCATCGCAACCGTGGGCGGATCGCAGGGACTCTATGCCGCGTTTCAAAGCGTGCTCGATCCCGGTGACGACGCGCTAGTATTTTCTCCCTATTGGACGCCAATCGGCGACTTGGTGACCGGTGCGCAGGCACGGCCTCTGCTGGTGCCCACGGCCACTGCGCGGCGCAACGGCATTCGCAAAACGCTGGAGCAGTTCTCTACTCCCAAGACCCGCGTGGTTTACTACAACACGCCGCAGAATCCCAGCGGCCTGGTATTCACTCGTGCTGAGGCTGAAGAAGTCGCAGCCTTTGCCATCGAGCGCGATCTGGTAGTCATCGCCGACGAAGCCTACGAAGACCTCGTGTACGACGGTGAGCATGTTTCCCTCGCCTCGCTGCCGGGCATGTCCGAGCGCACCATCACCTCCTACACATTCTCAAAGAGCTATGCGATGACGGGCTGGCGCGCGGGCTACGCTGTGGCCAAGGAGCCGTTCATGACTGCGCTGCGCAAAATCGTGCTCTACTCGACTAACGGCGTTTCCACGCCGGTGCAGTACGCCATGATCCAGGCTCTTAAGACGCCCGAATCGCAGATTGCCGCCTATCGTGAGGAGTACCGCAAGCGGCGCGATCTGCTGGTCGCTGCTCTGAATGAAGTCGGCCTCGAGTGCGAACCGCCCGCCGGAGCCTTCTACGCATTTCCCAATGCGGAGAAAATCAACAAGAACAGCCGCACCGCCTCGCAGATCCTGCTCGAGAAGGCGCACATTGCCACCATTCCTGGTTCGGTCTTCGGCGCACAGGGAGAAGGCCATCTGCGCTTCGGCTACGCCATCACCATCCCGGAGATTGAAGCCTGCGTGGAGGCTCTGCGCAAGTTCTTCGCCTGATCGAACGCTTCGGGCTATTTCTCCGCTTCGCCCACAGCGCGGCTGGTCTCCACCCGCGAGGCACGCAACAGCCGCGCAATCTGTTTCATATGCAGTTGCACTGCATAAGCACGCAGAATCTCGGCCTGCGCAAACTGCGCGCCGGTGTGCCGCACTTCGGCCATGCGTGCCTCCAGTTGTGCAATATCCTCTTCAAGATTGACGCCCGGCGGTGGCACGTGGAACCGCCAGTGGTGTACGCAACCCGCCACATGGTGAAAGCCGCTGTGAATGTCCAGAGCCAGGCGCCCGAGCGCAGGCTCCAGTTGCTGCGCATAGACATCCTGATGCGTATCCTGCACAGCGAATTCCAGTGCCACAAGCGCGTCGTAAATAGAGCGGCCAAATTGCGCCAGCATGCCCAGTCCCTCGCGCCAGCCCGGTCCGCCTGAGGGCTCGTTGCGCGCTGCCTCCAGCAGTTGGTTGTTGCTGCGCAGCACGGCCAGCGCATCTTCCCGTGCCGCGGCCAGGTTCTCAGCGGGCTTTCCGCGGAACCCTTGCAGAATGGCCTCAAAGAACGCGCCCAGCACCAGAAACTCCTGCGCCAGTCCGTCACGCAGGCGCAGCCGCGCACGGTCCGGAAACACCAGGGTGGACACAGCCAGTGCCACTAGAATGCCTAGGATCACCTCGCTCACGCGGTCCAGTGCAACCGTCCAGTGCGAGCCGCCCTGTCCCACCAACATCACAATCGTGATCGTCACACCGGCCAGCCGGGAGCTGCTACGGAATCCCAGCAGTCCGCACACTGTAACTGCCGCCAACACGGCGAGGAGATAATTCCATGGCAGCGTGCCAAACAGGCTAAAGCTAAAGCCGAATGCTGCTCCAATCAGCGTGCCCAGCAGCCGGTCTCGCGATGCGCCAATGGTCGACCCAAAGTTCGACTGCAGTACGATGATGGCGCTGATGGCGCCCCAGTAGCCGTCGTGCAGACCAAACCGCATCGCCAGCCACCAGCACAGCGCCGCAGCAAGCGCGGTCTTTGTCGCGTGAATCAGCAGGCGGCGATGCTCCCAGCTAAGCCAGCCGCTGCTCGACTGCGGCTCCAGGCGCAGCTTCAGGGCAAGCTGCTGCTGCGACAACGTCTTCTTCGCTCCAAGGCGCATACGGCCTCATCGTCTCCCGCGGCTTTGCACCCAGCGTGTGCAGGCCGACCTCTATTCTCGCAAAAGAGGCCGATCCTCTCCGGTTGCCTATTCATATTCTTCTGCTCTGGCCTCCTGTCGGTCTGTGCTGGCTGCCACCGCAGTTCAAGTATTAGCGGAGACTTTGACCGTGTAGCATAAATGCAGGCCCAAATCATGGGCTTCCACGGACAAAATGCTACGAGTCGGATATCCAGCCACCATTGCCGCTGAGTTTTTCGCAGCCTTCCCTCGTGAGGTCGAACTTATCCCGCTTTCCGAAGATCTGGATCACGATGTCGAGATCGACGTCTGGATTCCCGATCCCTATCCGGCGCGCTCGCAGCGCATTGCGCCACATTTGCGAGGCATTAAGCTCGTGCTCTCACTCATGGCAGGCACCGAGTGGATCCCCGCCGCCGTGGGCCCACACGTCACCATCTGCAACGCGCGAGGCGCCCACAATGTTTCCACTGCGGAGTGGACGCTTTCGGCCATCCTTGCGACTCTCAAGTACTTCCCGTTCTACGTCGAAGTGCAGCAAACGGGCCACTGGAAGCGGCGCTTTGAGGCAACAGCCCATTACGAACAAATCAGCGGCAAACCGCATCGGCTTTATCCGCCGGTGATGCTCGAAGAACTGACCGCCAAGCGCGTGCTGCTGGTGGGCCATGGCGCCATCGGTCAGGAGATCGAGCGCATGCTCGCGCCGTTCCACGTCGAACTCGAGCGCGTCGCCCGCACCGCGCGCACCGAGCCGAAGGTGCATCCCGTCAGCCAGCTTGACGCACTCATTCCATGGGCCGAAGTGATTGTGCTCATCCTCCCGCTCACACCCGAGTCCCTCCACCTCATCGGGCCGCGCCAGTTCGCGCTCATGCGGCAGGGAACTCTGCTGGTCAACGCCGCGCGCGGAGCTATCGTCGATACCGACGCCCTCGTCGACGCGCTGCAGAAGGGCGGCATTCGCGCCGCTGTCGATGTCACCGACCCGGAGCCTCTACCTGTCGGCCATCCCCTGTGGAACTGCCCGAATCTGTTCCTCACGCCGCACATCGCTGGCTCCACGCCGCAGTTCGCGCCGCGATCTATCCAGACCGCGCTCGACGAGCTTAAGCGTTATATGGCAGGCGAGCCGCTCTCCAACGTCGTGCGTCCGGCTGTCTGAGTCGCCT
>WSSedB1CaDRAFT_10000484_pt1 | contig 17299 bp, 10 predicted proteins | sample WetSurSB1Cattail_FD_9460 | JGI IMG/M metagenome (IMG submission 9460)
TCTGCGCGTCGCGCAGGGCGGTGACCGACACGACCGCCGGGAAGCGGCTGCCGTCCTTGCGGATATAGGTCAGCTCGTAAATATCCTCTATGCCGCGAGAGGCTTTGAAGACCAACGCCTCAAAGCCCGGAGTTATTGTGGTGTCGAGTTCCTCACTCAACGTTTGTGCTCGCTCGATCACTTCCCGTGGATCGGAAATGTCGGCAGGCGTGATCTTGTTCATCACCTCGTCAGCCGTGTAGCCCAGCATGCGTTCAGCGCCGACATTGAAGATCTGAATCACACCCTTGGCATCGGTGGCGATACTCGAGAAATTGGCACTGTTGAAAATCGCGCTCTGCAGCGCCCCTGCCTTGAGAAGTGCCTCTTCAGCCAGTCTGCGGCCGGTAATGTCTTCCATGGCCAGCAGGATGATGTGTGAGCCGATATTCTTTCGAGAAATTTCCCGGGCGTTGAGAAGTATGATTTTGCGGCCGATGGAGGGAAAAACATGATCGACTTCATATCCGTTGAATACGGTCTCATGCGGGAGGATATCCTCAAAGAGCACCCGCAGCTTGGGAATGTCCCATTGCCGGTTGCCAAGGGCGTAGATGAAGTTCCCGATTGTTTCGTTGTGTGAAACTTTAAAAGTCTCGTAGAAGCTGTTATTGGCGGTGAGAATCTTCAGGTCGGAATTCAATACAACAAGAGGTTTGTGCACGGTTTCAACAATATTCTCTGCATATTCCCGGGCATCCTGGATTTCCGTTTCCAACTGTCTTGCAAGCGTGCCATCAACAATAGATGAAAGGATATTCCTGTCCTTGCTTTCCATATCATCCACCGCAACGCTCTGAAGTTGACCATGGATTGTCGAGCCGTCTTTTCCCGCGAGTCTGATTTCACATTTCTGCATGCCCTGGTTTTGCATTACCGTTTCAAGGTGTTTGGAAAAGATCTCTTTTCCATCTGCATCGGCAATAAAACGGGAAAAAGGTTTGCCGGCCAACAGATGTCTTTCTATTCCCAGCAGATGCGAGCCGGTAAGATTTACCTCCCGTATCACTCCGGCCGCATCAAAGGTAAAATAGCCGACAGGTGCAAAGTCATAGAGTTCGGTATATTTGTTCCGCGATGTCTCAAGCTCCTGCTGGGTCCGGCGCAGCTCGTCGTTTTGCATCTCCAGCTCGACCTGTTGAGTCTCAAGCGTCTCCTGAACACGGCGCAGTTCATCGTTTTGCATCTCCAGTTCGACTTGTTGAAGCTCCAGCGCCTCCTGGACTCGACACAACTCCGTATTCTGCACTTCCAGTTCAATCTGGTGGACTTCAAGTTCGGATGATGGCCTTTGCCCGCCTATCCCGGTTTGGGGTGAATGCGATTCATTCAATTTCGCACACAAACGCTTTTCCGCATGGCGGCGCGGTTCGGTGTCTGTTGATGACTGGCCCTTGTCTTTCTTGATTCCCATTGATGACCCTTATTTCAGGTTACAGGCTGAAGGCTGAAGGCGAAAACATTCGTTAGGATACGTATGCCTTTTACCTTCAGCCTTCAGCCTTCAACCTTGCAATCTCCGCCCGCAGTTCCGCTTCCAGCGTCTTGGCTTCTGTGATGTTCGTAAAGGTGATTACCACTCCGCCGATCACATCCTCCATGGTGCGGTAGGGCATGATGCGCACCGAATACCAGCACCCGTTGGTGGTGGCGATCTGTTTCTCGGAAAAGACCAGCGTCCGCAGCACATCCTGCGTATTTTCGATCATCTCGGGATAGAGCAGGTTGTTCACGATGTCGGAAAGCGGCCGACCCACATCACCCGGGATCAGTTTGAAGAGTTTGTCAGCCCCGTTGGTAAACCTTCGGACATGGAGTTTGTTGTCCAGGAACACGGTAACGATTTCCGTGCTGTTGAGCAGGTTCCTCATGTCGTCGTTAACTTTGGACAACTCATCCATTTTGGATTGCTGCTCGGCATTGACCGTCTGCAGTTCTTCGTTTAAAGACTGCATTTCTTCCCGGGAGGTGGTTAGTTCCTCATTGGTGGACTGCAACTCCTCGTTAGTGGACTGCAACTCTTCATTGGTGGATTTGAGTTCTTCCTGCGAGGATTGCATTTCCTCGCGGGTTGTCTGAAGTTCTTCGCGGGAGTGCTGAAGTTCCTGCTCCAGTTCGAGAATTCTGACGTTGCCGGCCGCACCGGGTTTGGAACGGCCCGAAACTTTCTTTTTCAGGGGCGTTGCCACGTCGTAAAAGACGATCATCACCATCCCTCGCAGCGGCTCCGGTTCTTCGATCGCCTGAACCGTGATATCAACGGTCTGGGTTCCACCGTTGGTCCCGACCTTGATTCCCTTGACAATGACGGTCTCTTTTTGCCGGATCGTCTTCTGGAAAGCGTTTCCCAGCTCAAAACGAAGCCCTTCACGGGCCATGGCAAAGATGTTCCAATTGGCCTTGCCTGCCGCCGGTTCCAGGTATTTGCCGGTCCGTCCGCTGATATAGATGATATCGCCCCTGTCGTTGACCAGCACGGCTGGCGGGGAAAAACGTTGCAGGAGCAGTTGGTCGGCAAGTGTCTGGAGATTGGCTGCTGGTTTCAACATTGTTGACTCCTTGGGAACTCCCGGCAGGGTGGGGATAAACGAAGGTGGAAACGCGAGCGGTTCGGACGGCAGGAGGGATTCGCATCGCCGGAAAAGTCTCGACTTGATGTTCAACGGTGCGAAGAGACCGGTAAAGGAGCTGATGGTCTCTGCGCTCCCCAGAAACAGGACCCCGTCAGGTATCAGGCTGTAGTGAAAGAGCGGCAGAAGTATTTTCTGCAATTCCGGTGTCAGATAGATCAGCAGATTGCGGCAGATGAGGATATCCAGCTTGGTAAAGGGGGGGTCCATGATGATGTTCTGCGTGGCAAAAGTGACCATCGACCGGATCTCCTTAACGACCCGGTAGCCGTTCTCTTCCTGGATAAAAAACCGACTCAGGCGTCCGGAAGAGACGTCCGCTGCAATATTGGCCGGATAAAACCCTGTACGGGCCTTGTCGATTGCGTCACGGTCCAGATCGGTGGCAAAAATCTGCAGTTTAAAATCCTTTGAGGGCTTGATCTGCTCCAAAACTTCCGTGAAGGCCATGGCCAGCGAATAGGCCTCTTCCCCGGTCGAGCAACCAGCCGACCAGGCGCGCAGCATGCCGCCGTCAGGGTGGCTTGCCAAAAGCGCCGGGATTGCTTCTCCCTGAAGTTGCTCCCATGCCGCCGGGTCGCGGAAAAAGTTGGTGACACCAATCAGAAGTTCCTTGAAGAGCAGTTCCACCTCTTGGGTATTCTCCTGCAGATAGCGGACATACGCAGCGATCCGATTGATCTGGTGAATGCCCATGCGCCGCTCGATCCGACGGTAGATAGTGTTCTTCTTGTACAGTGAAAAGTCGTGACCGGTCTTGGACCGCAGCAGAATCAGGACTTTTTCCAGGGCGCTCTGATCTTTCTCCTCAAGGAGAACTTCGGGTTTGGTTATGATGATGGCGTGCTTGAGAAATTCGATGATCTTTCCGGGCAGTTCCTCTGCTGCGGCTACAATGTCGGCCAGTCCGGCCTGAATGGCGCTTCGGGGCATGCTGTCGAATTTGGCCGATGCAGGCTCCTGTACCAGCGCCAGTCCCGCCTTTTCCTTGATTGCCCTGAGTCCCGTGGTGCCGTCCGAGCCCATGCCGGAGAGGATCACGCCGATGCTCCGCTCCTGACGGTCCTCGGCCAGGGAGCGCAGGAAGAAATCGATGGGGAGACGCAGGCCGCGGGGCGCCGACGGTTCGAACAGGTGCAGCGCACCATGCAGAATTGACATGTCACGGTTGGGCGGGATTACATAGACACAGTCAGGTTTGACCTTCATCCTGTCCCTGACCTGGAAAACCTCCATCCCGGTGGAGCGCTGGAGCAGTTCGGGCATAATCCCCTTGTGGGTCGGGTCAAGGTGTTGGATGATGACAAAGGCCATGCCACACCCTTGCGGTACATGCCCCAGGAACTGTTCCAGCGCCTCGAGTCCGCCGGCCGAGGCGCCGATGCCGACGATGGGGAAGGGGAGGCTTTCTTCCCGTGGAGCGTCCTTTTTGGGGGAAGAGCTTTGCCGGTTATTCTCGCTGTTTGTTGTTTTTGAATGTTTTTTCATAGTGTTGAAATATATCAGTAATTCATTAAATGAGCCAAAAGTATTTTGGCGGCGATACTGCCGTTGCTGAAGATCTGCTTCACATCACTGCAAAACGACGAAAGAACCACTGTTTCATCCCTTCCACTGCCAACAGGTAGGCCAGCAACATGATGGCCAGGATCAGGAAAAAGAATGCCGGAGGAGCCACAAAACCGAGGTGCACGCCGGCAGGCGTGAACGGCAGCAGCACGGCCACCGCCACCACCGTCAGCGAACAGGCGATCAGCCAGGGATTGGGGCGGCTTTTGAAGGGGTTTTTGCGGGTACGGATGATGAAAATCACCAAAACCTGGGTTGCCATTGATTCGATGAACCAGCCGGTATGGAACAGAGCCTCACCGGCATGAAAGAGCTTCAGCATGATGTAAAAGGTGAGAAAATCGAAGATCGAGCTGACCGGGCCGATTACCAGCATGAAGTTGCGGATGAATTTCATGTCCCAGTGCCGGGGATGACTCAGGTAATCATCATCCACCCGGTCCAGCGGGATGGGCAGTTCCGAGACGTCGTAGAGCAGGTTGTTGAGCAGGATCTGTACCGGAAGCATGGGGAGGAACGGGAGGAAGAGCGAGGCCCCGGCCATGCTGAACATGTTACCGAAATTGGAGCTGGTGCCCATCATAATGTATTTCATGATGTTGCCGAAGGTTCGCCGTCCCTCCAGAACTCCGGCATGGAGAACCCCCAGGTCTTGCTCCATAAGGATCATGTCCGCAGCTGCCTTGGCCACATCCACGGCGCTGTCCACCGAAATGCCCACATCGGCGGAATGGATCGACGGAGCGTCATTGATGCCGTCGCCGAGATACCCCACCACATGGCCGCGGCGTTTGAGGGCCAGAATGATCCTGTTTTTCTGTGTGGGCGTGACGCGGCAGAAGAGATTGACCTGTTCCGCCCGCACCGCGAGCGCCGGATCATCCAGTTTCTGGATTTCCGCGCCGGTCAGCACCCCGGTAACGGGAAGACCGAGTTTGCCGAAGATATGCTGGGTCACCAACTCGTTGTCGCCGGTAATGATCTTGACCGCGACCCGGTCGGCGGCAAGTCCGGCCAGGGCCGCTTTTGCGCTCTCCTTGGGCGGATCGAGGAAGGCGGCAAAGCCCGCAAATACCAGCTCCGATTCATCGCCCACCACGGCATGGGGATGGTTCATCCCCACCTGACGCGAGGCAATGCCAAGCACCCGGAACCCCTCGTTGCCGAGTGCTTCAAATTGCGCATTGATGCTCGCTCGCGCTGCATCATCCATTGGCGCCGGACCTGACTGTCCATCAGCCTCGTAGCTGACTGACAGACGCAGGATATCTTCGGGAGCACCTTTGACGACAAGCAGCCTGCTTGAGCCGTTGTCCAGGAGCACTGAAATCCGGCGACGCTCGAAGTCGAACTGCACTTCATCGATCTTCTTCCAGATGCTTGCGTCGATCTCTTTGTGCTCCAGAATTGCGTCATCCATGGTGCTCTTCAAACCGGTTTCAAAAAAACTGTTGTAATAGGCCAGCTCCAGAACCCGCTGACTTTCCTTGCCCAGGGGGGTCAAGTGGCGTTCCAGATGGATGCGGGCCTCGGTCAAGGTTCCGGTCTTGTCGGTGCAGAAAACATCCATGCTCCCCAGGTTCTGGATCGATGCAAGCCGCTTCACGATTACCTTGCTGGCAGCCATGCGCATGGCGCCCCGCGACAGGGTCACGGAGACCACCATGGGCAGGAGTTCAGGGGTCAACCCGACTGCCAGTGCAACGGCAAACAGGAAGGATTCAAGCCAGGGACGGTGAAAAAATGCATTGACCAGCAGGACGAACAGGACGAGCAGTATTGTCATTCGCATGATGAGCAGCCCGAAACGGCGGGTTCCCTGCTCAAAGTCGGTGGCCGGGGCCTTGGCAAGCAGGGAGTCGGCAATTTCACCCAGTTCCGTATTCTGCCCGGTGCGGCAGATCAGCACCTTGGCCGTGCCGCTGATAACCGATGTTCCGAGCAGCACGGTGTTTCCTGCAGCGAGAATGTCATTTTCTTCAGGTAATTCAACCGGTGCTTTTTCCACCGGAAAAGCCTCCCCGGTCAGGAGGGCCTGGTTGACGAACAGGTCCTTTGCCTCCAGTAGCCGGCCATCACCCGGTACCATATCGCCGGAGGCAAGCAGCGACACATCTCCCGGCACCAATTCCGAGAGAGGAATTTCCTGCGGTTGCCCTTGCCGCAGCACCTTTCCTCGCACCGCCACCGACTGACGCAGACGATCCGCCGCTTGTCCGGCACGGTATTCCTGGACGAAATCAAGGGTCACACTGATGAGGACGATGGCGCCGATAATGAAGAAACTCGTGGCGTCGCCGGTAAAAGCGGAGAGGGCGCTGGCAGCAAGGAGAATGATGACCAGCGGGTTCTTGAACTTGGCGAGAAATTGCAGGATCAGCGCTTTTTTGCGCTCCCCATGGATCAGGTTGGGACCAAATCGCGCCAGTCGAAGAGCCGCTTCCGTGCTGCTCAGTCCGTCAGGAGTTGCGGCCAATTGTTCCAGAAGGGCGGATATGGGGAGTTTCCAGAATGGGGACTCGGTTTTGACAAGGGGTTTAGCCATGGTGGAATCCCTCCTGTGCAGGTTCAGGTATCGCAGCGTCCCTCTGATGGCATCTCCAACCAGAGGGTTTAAAGCGAAAGATTGATGCCGGAGATGGAAAACAGCGAGATGATCAGGCTGTTCATACGGGAATCACCGGTCCGATGTTGGGATAAGGTCATCAAATGTCATAGGGCTTCCCGGTTAAGACGATTGCCTTGAGATCATGTGCCGGAGAAGATCCACAACCCTGTGGGAATAGCCCCACTCGTTGTCATACCAGGCAATGACCTTGAAAAACCGTTTCTCCCCTTTCAGGTTGTTCTGCAGGGTGGCGAGGGAGTCAAAGATGGCCGAGCTTTTTGAGTGGATGAAGTCGGAGGAGACCAGTTCCGCCTTTGCATATTCGAGGAACCCTTTCAGATAGGTTTCCGAAGCCTTTTTCATCAGATTATCGATCTCTTCGATGGAGGTCTCCCGCTCCGTACGGAAGGTCAGGTCGACCACCGAGACGTCGGGGCTGGGAACGCGAAACGCCATGCCGGTCAGCTTGCCCTTGACCGTCGGCAACACTTCACCCACCGCCTTGGCAGCCCCTGTTGTCGAGGGGATGATGTTGATTGCTGCTGCCCTGCCGCCGCGCCAGTCCTTCCGGGACGGGCCGTCAACGGTCTTCTGGCTCGCCGTGTACGAATGGATCGCGGTCATCAGGCCGGTCTCGATGCCGATTCCCTCTTTCAGCAGGACATGCACCAAGGGGGCAAGGCAGTTGGTCGTACAGGAGGCATTGGAAACCACATGGTGGCTTCCGGGGTCATACTCCGCTTCATTGACGCCCATCACGATGGTTTTCGCATCTCCTTTTGCCGGAGCGGTAATGATGACCCGGCCGGCGCCTGCCGAGAGGTGCAAGCCGGCTTTGGCGGAATCCACATACAGACCGCTCGATTCGATCACGTACTCGACTCCCAGCTCTTTCCAGGGCAGGAGGTCGGGCGTTTTGACAGCCGCCATGCACCTGATCCGGTGGCCGTTCAGGATCAGGAGGTCATCTTCCGCCAGGGACGGTTGGCTTTTTGCCGTGGCAACTTCTCCCTGAAAGTGTCCGTGAACCGAGTCATACTTCAGCTGGTAGGCAAAGTATTTCGCATCGGTGTTGATATCGACAACCGCAATGACCTCGACCTCCTTGCCGATCAGTCCCTGCTCTTCCATGGCTCTTAAAACCAGCCGGCCTATTCTGCCAAAACCATTGATTGCTACCTTCACTCCCATTCCAGACTCCTGTAGATCACTATTTGCTATAGCGCCAATACTCGCGCCAATTCCAACAGACGCAAATCCAGCGGTTTGATGTTGGCAACAACTTCAGCAAGCGGGGTGGTTGCGATCTCTCCTTTGAGCAACCCCACCAGCTCCCCATGTTTTCCCCTGGCCAGCAGTTCCACTGCCGCAGCACCGAACCGGGTACCCAGAAGGCGGTCATATGAACCCGGCGCGCCCCCCCGCTGAACGTGCCCCAGTCTGGTAACCCGCAGCTCAAAGCCCAACCGTTCCTGGTGCATCTGAAAGTAGCTCTCCATTCCTTCAGCATTATAGCGGGCGCCTTCGGCAACCACCACGATGGCGTGTGACTTGCCATTGTCGTACGCGGCACGCAATTCAGTGGTAACGGACTCCGGGTCTGTCTCTTGCTCGGGGATGACCACCGCCTCGGCCCCGCCGGCAATGGCAGCCATAAGGGCCAGATAACCGCATTTACGCCCCATCACCTCAACAAGGAATGCTCGATGGTGCGATGAGGCGGTGACTTTCAACCGGTCTATTGCTTCCAGGGAAACGTTCAGAGCCGTATCCACCCCAATGGTGATATCGGAGCCATACAGGTCGTTATCGATGGTCGATGCCACGCCGACAACCGGAAAGTCCAGCTGGGACAGTGCGTGAGCGCCTGTCTGGGAGCCATTGCCACCGATAATGACCAATGCTTCGACCCCGTGCCGGTCAAGCTGGGATAGGGCTTTCCGTTGGCCGTCAATGGTCTTGAATTCAGTACAGCGGGCACTGCCGAGCATGGAACCACCCAGCTGAATGATGCCGCTCACGTCACGTTCTCCAAGGGGAACGATATCGCCGGAAATCAAGCCGGCATACCCTTTGCGGATGCCGAGCACATCCCAGCTTTTGGCAAGTCCGATCTTCACCACTGCCCGGATGGCAGCGTTCATGCCGGGTGCGTCACCTCCGCTGGTTACTACGGCAATACGTTTCATGTGTTCCTTTCAGCCAAAGCACGGAATAATGATTGGCGATTAAAAAATATCCCGGCCGCGTTATTTGACAACTTGTCTGGTATAGCCGCACTGCTCTTGAGCTAAATCGCAACTAACGTGCCGGAAAGGATATGTATATATTGAAAGTGCAACGGTTTGATTGTGCGGAGTTAAATTTGAAAAAGAGCGCGCGGGTGTGGAAAAAACCGTCAGGTGAATCCGTCAAGTTTAACGCAACTGTCATATATGACGGATTGCGTTGAAGTAAACGTTAGCTTGAAGAAAGGCATTTTCTTGCCTACATCCGGATTACCGTTTTTGCAATCATTTTCGCGTGGTCAGGAGGTTAGCCTCGTTTCCGGTGCCGCATTCGAATACTGGTGCATTTTTGCCCTTCACTGATTGGCTTTCTCATCTCCAGTGCCTTGGGTCGGCCATAAGTATCAGCTAGCAAAACAATAAAGCCGCCCATTACAGAGCGGCTTATTGTTATTGGATGGGTCTTGTATTTTGTGCGCTCTGTAGGTATGGTCCACCATTTTTCGTTGATTTCCCTGCGAGATGGAGGTAATGGGGCGGTCACCCCAGACTGGAAGCAGGTCCTTTTCAAGTGTCCGGGACTGGTGTTTCACAGATTTGTCAACGAGGTAGGTGTAACAGTGCTTAATATAGGACGTCTTAAGGTCTGAAACGGTCAACTCTTTCGTTTGTTGAATCAACTCACCTTGAGGATCGGTCCCATCGGCAACGAGCGAAGCAGCATCATGAAATTTTTTACGTGCCGTAGCCAGATTGACATGTGGGTAGTTTCCGAGATTCATCTGCCGACGCTTTCCATTGATACTGGGACACCAAATGAAGAAATCAGCTTCGCATTGCGTCCGTAACTGCATCCTATATCTACAATCGGACCGTTTGCATTGAGAGCGATCTCTTCGGCAAACGTGGTCAATACTTTTGAAGGGACTGGGCTTGGGGTTCTAAGCCCAAACCGGCGGAATTTGTCCAATACGCATTGTGTTGCTGCTGATCTTCATTGGCAGTTACTTTCAAGGATGGTTTTTAATAGATTTCAGAAAGAAGATCGGAAACCTTTGATTCTGTATCGTGCTGTTTACACTCATTTTACTCTTAGTCGGTATTATTTCGATTCTCTCAAAGTGAGTGATCCAGTCAAGACCGTGACCGGGCATAAAGCTGTCCGCCACGTCAAGCGCAGCCCCGTTCTCGCGACACGATGACTCGTTTATGACTGTATGGCTGGATGTATTTCAGTTCTGAACAGACCCCTTAGATTCCGTCGGCGCTTGGAAGTTACTTTTACCTTTTCCCTCGTTGGGAAAAAATAGCCAAGTACCAGAAATGTTGCAATAATGTTGAACATGAGACAGGAGAAAACCCCATGAACAGCTTTGCTCTATTCACCGATGTGAGTCTGAATCCCGGGCGGAGGCTCGGCGTAGGTGCTTGTCTGCTTGCTCCCGCGCATTTACTGAACAGCGCGCCGGACGCAATCGAGCGAGCCGAAGTCCTGGCGCGTATGAGTTTCAGGAGGTTTGGGGAGACTTCATCGACCAAGCTCGAACTCCAGACGGTTTTGTGGGCAGTGGAAAATTTTCGGGAGGAAATCAGACGCTCCGACTCTGGGGGGGTGCGGATCTATACCGATTCACAGTGTGTTGTCGGTCTCCCGGGAAGAAGGGCCGGCCTGGAGGCTAGGGGGTTTGTTGCCGATCGTTCAGGGAGGCTGTTGACTAATTCCCTCCTCTATCGCGATTTGTACACTGTCCATGACGAACTCGGGCTTGAGTTGATCAAGGTCGCGGGGCATTCCCGTACCGGCTTCCGCAACAGCGTGGAGCGGATATTCTCGTATGTGGATCAGGAGGTGCGGCGGGCGTTGAGTCTTTGGATGAGTGAGTTTGAGGAAAGGAGTGGGTAATTTAAAATAACCCAAGTAGGGGTAATCCCAACATCCACACTAAAAACGCAATCTACTGACTTGTGATGTTTGTAATTGGTTAAATTTACAAAGTTTTTTGTTGCATGGCCGCAACGTAATTCTACTATTTTTCTTGTCACCAGCGAAAGAACTCAAAACACAATAAATGCAACAAAATCGATCAGTTTAAAGAAATTGAATTCGTTACTTTGCACTTTTTCAAGACAATGTTGGGTTTACCCCAATACTGATGAATTGTACCTCTCTCCATCAATCTCAAGCCTTTTAAGTCAATCGGGCTCCTCCGGGAAGAATCCTGACGACCATCCAGACCGCTACGTAAAGCAGGCCGAGCAGGACAACATCGGTCGGACCGACCGGTAAATCCCATGAATAGGCGATATAGAACCCGATGAACGCCGCCACTCCGCCTATCAAAGATGCCAACAGCATGAACTGGCGCATGTTGCGGCTGATATAGTGCGCTGTTAAAGCAGGAATTAGCAGAAAGCCGAACGCTATCAGGGGGCCAACGCTCAGTACTGCTATTGAAACGGTCAGGCCGATCAGCAGATAAAGCAACACATCCCAGAAAACGACGTTTTTTCGAAGCGTGATTGCCATCTCGCGGTCGAACGAGACAAAGAGCAGCTCCTTGTGGAACACCCCCAGGACTACCAGGACGAGGGCAAGAGTTGCGGCAGTCAGAATGAGATCGGAATTGGAGATGGTAATGACCTCCCCTTTCAGCATATCGAGCCAGCCGATTTCACCGTAGGGGTTTTTTGCCAGCAACAGGATGCTCAACGCGGAGGCAACAACGTATGCGGTTCCGAGTCGTCCCTCGGGTTGTCCCCGCCCGCGCCGTTCCATGAATGCCAGCAACAGGATAGCAACCAGCGAGAAGGTTATCGAACCGGAAAAAGCGAGTGCGTGCGCATTGAGTGCACCCTGTCCGGTTTTATTGAATCCGAGCCACAGGGGAAGCGAGAGGGCGATGGCAACACCGGTGGAAGAGATCTGGGGCAGTGCCACGCCCATGAATACCAGCCGGCGCATCACGAGGAAAACACCGACAAGCGGGCAGGCAAGACCTACAAGCACGCTGGTGTAAATCGAGTTGCGCAGGAGAAAATCCGGCGAAAGAATCTGATGCAAAGTATCCATATTAGCCAACCCCTATTTCGAAAATTTCCGCCATTCGTTCTGCCGCGAGCAGTTCTTTCGCCGGCCCGAGCAACACCTTGCCCTCGTAAATCCAGATGACCTGCCCGGCGTGTTTGCGCACCATCATAAAATCGTGCGTGACGAGCAGAATTGTGATCCCTTTTTCCTTGTTAATCTTTGAGATGAAGTCCAGCACCGCATGGGTCGTCTCATGGTCAACGCCCGCGGTTGGTTCGTCCAGCACCAGCAGGTCGGGACGGGTGACCAGGGCGCGGGCAATCAGCACACGTTGTTTCTGGCCGCCGGAGAGCTCGGCAAAACGCTTGTGTGCAAACTCCTCGGCGCCAGCCGCATCAAGGCATTCACGAGTAAAGTCCCGTTCAGCCGAAGGCACGATGCGCCCCGGTCCGACCCGGCCGTAAACGCCCATCAGAGCGACCTCGAACCCGGTGAGCATGTAAATCGGGTCGAACTGGATGGCTTGGGGGACATAACCAAAGACAAGCGGTACGTCTGTAGATACGGTTGTAATGTGACCCGCGACTGGTGGAAGAAGTCCAAGCACCGTCTTGAGCAGAGTCGATTTGCCCGAACCATTGGCGCCGAGAATGGCGGTGAAACTGGCGCGGGCAATTGAGAGTGAAATGTCGGATAGTATCGGTTGTCGGTTGTAGCCGATACCCAGATTGTCAAGCGTGATAAGTGCTTCGTTCATGGTTTTGTTGCGTGTGTCCGCCCATGCTTCCAGGGCGGACACACTCTCCGTTTCTTTACTTTTTTGCCTGGACCATCGAATGGACAATGTAGTCCATCATTTTGATGTATGTTTCCGTATGCGGCATCCCGCCCGGCATGATCGGCAGCGTTACCAGGGTTGCGCCTGTCAGTTCCGCGATGCGTTTGGGTGTCTTTTCGGGAAACTGCGGCTCGCGCACGACGATAGGAACATGGCTGGCTTTCATCGAGGAACTCAGTTCCTGAATATGACGCGGGGTCGGGTCAACTCCCGGCTTCAGTTCAATTGTGCCGAAATACACCATGCCGAAGCGAGCCGCGAAGTATGGCCAGTGCTCATGGTAGGAGACGAATTTCGTTCCCCTGAGCGGTCTGGTCTCTTTCTCCCATTCGGCGATCTTGGTGTTGAGTTTGGCAAGATAGGCATTGCGGTTGCGTGTGAATTCGGCTTTATGCTGCGGGGCAAATGCAACCAGTCCATTGTAGATATTCGATATGGCGATCTTCGCCATTACCGGATCGAGCATGTAGTGCGGGTTGCCGTCCGGATGAACATCGCCTTCGGAATGATCGATTGATTTGGGCACTTCGCGTGGAGTGACGCCCTTGGAGCAGTCTACGTAGCCGGGCTTGTTTGGCTGGATGCGGGGATTCTTGCTCGCCTCAAGAAGCGCGGGAAGAAAGGCATGCTCGCAATCCAGCCCCACTAGGATAATGAGGTCGGCCCGGTTCAATATTGGCACGAAGCTAGGCTTCATCGGTACCCCGTGTGTGTCTTCCACACCGGTGGCCAGGCTGCGCACCTCGACCAAATTCCCACCCACAGCACGGCTAAAGTCGGCCAGGTCGGTGAGTGTTGTGATAACTCTGATTTTGGCTGCATGGGCGGGCATAGTGCCCAAGCACAAAATCATGACGAACAGGATCATGGGGAATAGTTTCGATTTCATAGTGTACTTCTCCTCTTTAGTGTCAGCGTTGCTGCCAGCCGTGCGAGTGCGAACCGATAATCCACGCCCATTGCAGATACACGGCATGATCGGGGCGCAGACCTGATGCTTCGGACGCGGCGTTGTGGTCAGTGTATGTATATTGAAGGCGCAACTGGTTCCAGTGGCTAAGCGCCCAGGTGATGTACGGTGAATAGGCGAAGGTTTGTGCGTGCTTGTTCTGGGCGTCCTCCACCCAGTCGAATAGAAACCCGGTTGTCCACTGTCGATCAAACTTGTATGCGAGATAAGAGTAAAGACCCAGTGCATCGACGGAGCGGCCGGGCAGGGCATTGCCCGATGCATCAGCCACGTCATAACGGTTATGGCTGTAGAGCACTTCAGTGCCCCAAGTGAGACTCTTGAACTGGTTGTCACGGAGCGGCTTGTAGCTAAGAACCAAGTCCGCTCCCAGCAGACGGCGCTCCCGTTCGGTAAAACTGTTGCCATCGGGCTGGAGAAGCTGGCCACCACGGTCAATCGTCTTCGGATTCCACATGCCAGAAACGCCCGGTTCAAGCGAGATGTCGGGAGTCAGGTCAAAATAGGTGGACAGACGGCTCCAGAAATTCAATCCGCTGATGTGGCGGAAATTTCCGGCATTGTTCGGATTGGGTATGTCACCGCCAAACTGATTGCCCAAGCCTGCTGTCAAGTTGACATAATGCTCAAGCGGCAACAGCCAGTTAAGCTGCACCCCGTCTGTCCTTGATTCGCCGCCTATGTACTGGTCGAGCACGAGCGGGCGGTTTACTACCGGGAGTTCGTGATCGTGGATATAGCTCAGCCGACCGAACTCTCCAAAGAACCGGCCCGCCTTCACCTCCAGGTTCCACGGCAGCGACGTGGTTTGCAGGGCGGCCTCTTCGATCCCCAGAGCAGCTTCGCCGGTAACCGGGTCGGCTGATGCGTTGGCCACCACATAGGCCTTTGCAAACGGATCGACCGATGCGGATGCGACCACCTCTATCGAACGTTGGAACACATCGAATCCGCCGGGCCGGTCGCTGCCGGTCTGTTCCTTTCCCTTGCCGCGATAGCCAAAGATCGTCTCACCCACAAGTCCGATGGCCGGGTTGAATACGCCGGGGAAAGTTTTTGTCTGCGCTTCAGCTACCTGCTCCACCTTTTCCTTCAACTCCTGTACTTGCTGCCGCACATTCCCGCCAGGTTCCGTCTCATTGCCAGTGGCGGCCTTTGGTGATGCAGAGGGTTGGTTCTGTTGTATTTCGGCTTTCAGTTCTTCAATCAGCTTTCGCTGCTCATCAATGGTTTGCTCCTGTTTTCTCAGGGTTTCCTGGAGTGATCTTTGACCCTGCTCCTGTTTCTGGAGGGTTTCTTCGAGGGTCTTCATTCGATCTTCCAGGGATTGAGCACATACACCTGTAGAAAACAAAGCAAGCGCAAATAGCGTGATGAGCGTGATCATGATCTTCATAATTGCGCCTCCGTCTATTCGGTTATTATGTCTTAAATATCAATTGGTTGAACGCGTAAAGATACAGGTATCCCCTTGCCGTCCGTGACAGGTGAACAGATAGCCTGAACTATCACCTGAATCGGGTCAATTCATCGGCAATATGGGGAGTTATGAAATGACTTAAGCTGGAGGAGCGCGGCTATTGAGGTGTGTCAGGAAGATGGGATTATTGAAAGAATGACTTTCACGAGGTATGGGATCGGAAACAGCAATGCTTTTATATTGAATGTCAAGGGTTGAAAAATCATGTTCAGCAAAGGAAGTAACGTGGGCGGTGGCGCAGATGGGACATTCATCATGGGACTGGTCATTATGGTCATGGTGATGGTATGCGATTGCCGTATTTGTAATCAAAAACAGCAGTAGTACGACAAGGGGAAGCACAATTTTATGAAGGTTTTTGCGTGTCATTGGTCCAACTATAGTGAGTTAAAATTTTATGTCAATTTCCTTTTATGTAGGTAACTCGCATGCAAAAGTCGCGGTCTACAGGCGGAACAGGCCATTGACTGCCTGATCTGTCATTTATCTATCGACCTTTCAGCGGTAAGGTAATGTGATATACACTATAGATAAGCTCTATGTATGAAACCGGAACGGAGAGAGGTTTGGCGTGAAATTTGTGATACTGCTCGGCATACTGATCATGACCCTTGCCCGTCCGGTTGTTTCGATTGCGGAAGAGGATAACGTCCGGACCCTGACCATGAAAGAGGCCATCCGCATGGCTCTGGAAAACAATCACCACCTCAAGGCATCCGCCCTGAATGCGCGGGCATCAGGCTACTTAGCCGATATCGCAACGTCCCGTTACTACCCGAACCTGTCCCTTGATGAAGGCTTTGCCGCCACTACCTCTCCGACGCAAACCTTTATGATGAAGCTGGATCAGGGTCGTTTTTCCCAGAACGATTTTCAGATCGACAACCTCAACCATCCCGGAACCTGGCGCAACTTCAAGACCGCACTGACCCTGACCCAATCGCTCTACGATCCCGCCATCTCTCCCTCCAGGGAGATGGCTAGACAGGATGCCAACAAAGCACAGTCCGGCTACGAAGGGGCGCAGCAGGATATGGCCTTTCAGGTTTTTGTCCTCCATCTCGATGCCGTGCGGGCTGCGTCGCAGGCTAATGCGATTGAGCTGGCCATGGCTGATGCAAAAGAAAATGTCCGCCTGGCCGGGGTGCGCGAACGGGAAGGAGTGGGGCTCAAGTCCGATCTCCTGCGGGCCCGCACCCACCTGGCCGCAGTGGAGCAACAGTTGATCGCGGCGCGCAACAACCTGATCCTGAGCAGGATGCGCATGGCGCTGGCGGTCGGGGCGCCGGAGGGTACTCTGGTTGATGTTGCCGAACCGGACACATCCATGACTCCCTCCTGCTCGGTGGAAGAGTTGTTCAAGGTGGCGTTTCAGGAACGCAGGGACCTGCGGCAGAGCCAGGCGGACAGGGACAAGGGAGACGCCGCGCTCAGACTGGCCCTCGGCGCGTATCTGCCCACCTTGGATGCCTTTGGCTCTTACCAGTTCAATTCGCGGGAGTTCCCCTTTGGTTCGGACAACGATGCCTGGATGACCGGAGTAAATCTAAAGTGGCAGATCTTCGACGGTTTCCGTCGCGACAGCGAGCGCAAACGCGCCCTTGCCAATCGCTCGGCAGCCGAAGAGGAACTGACAGCCAAAACCAATGAAATAATGCTCCAGATCCGGGAAAGCTGTCTGCGTCGAGAAGAAGCTGCCAAACAGCGGGATGTTGCCCGACAGGCGCTGCTGGCAGCCGAGGAAACGGTCAGGCTGCTCGGCAAAAGGTACGAGAGCTCGCTAGCCACCATGCTGGATCTGCTGGATGCCCAGACCGCCCTGAACCAGTCCCGCTCTAAACTGGTGGAGGCGGAAGCCGATTATGCCTTTTCCGGGGGCCGAGTCTTTCACGCGGCCGGGGTTTTCCAG
>WSSedB1CaDRAFT_10000485_pt1 | contig 17296 bp, 5 predicted proteins | sample WetSurSB1Cattail_FD_9460 | JGI IMG/M metagenome (IMG submission 9460)
GGCTGGAGTGAGTATAGAAGGCGATGGGGTTACTTCGATCATTACCTCTTCTTTGGCAGGTTCCGGGTCTGGTGCAGCTGCATGGACAATCCAGTTAAATTCGTCAATGGGTACTAATGGAAATCAGCATATTTCTAATATTAAGATGGATGGCCTCGGCTTAACAGGCTGGGGAGCCATAGGAATAAATGGGAGAAGCAATGTAAAAATATACAATTGTACTTTTGTAGATTTTTCTGAAGTGGCAATAATGTTTAATGGTGCAGGCAGCTATATTAGTTCAGCTCCATCCACCTTCGCGACAGGTAATGAGTTTCACGATAATATTGTAACTAATTGTGCCAGTTACAGGTCAGATAGTCAGTACGGATCAGGCAATTTAATGATTGGTGGTCAGGGGGGACTGCTTGTCTATAATAATACAATTACACAAACCGGACGGGCCGCAGGTTTAAATGGATATTGCATAAAGTACTATAGTGAAGGATATAATAAGGGAGTTAAGATATATGGTAATACTCTTACAACATCACCTTCTGCCGGAATACATCCATCTAATTCATGGGGATTTGTCATAGAACTATGGAATAGCATTGGTGGTATTGAAATATATAATAACCAGATAAACGGGTGCATTGACCTTGTAAATAGTTCCAAAGGCACCTATACAAAAGCCTTTGACATACATAATAACCTTATTGGCTGGAATAAAGTATTGTCATGTATCAGTGACGGTGAAGTGGGGTTGCATTTTGAGGGCAATGCAAGTGATATTTATATATACGATAATCATTTTAATTATCTCTCCATGCCAATGTATTTTTCTTCAGCAACCGGAAACACGCTTGAGAATATTTATGTTTACTATAATATCTTTGAGAATGTCGGCACAGCTGATGGTTCTTATAAAGGATGGGGAATAAGAGCCGAAGGTTCAGGTACTATTACCTATAACAACTGGAATATTTTAAATAATGTTTTTTCATCATACCAGGGTGGAACAAGTTCTTCTATGTGGGGTGTTTCAGTTCCCCAGTGTCCTAACAAAGTGTCGACAAACATAACTATAAGAAACAATATAATTATAAATTTTGATTACGCTGGAGTTGTCTGTTATCCTGCAAACCTGGTTTCAATTGAGAATAATATTTTTTACGGAAACGGTAACTCAAATGATCCTCGAAATTCCACTGGATTAACTAACCTTACTATTGCTAATAATATAAAAAAAGATCCGGGCTTTGTTTCTTCCACCGATTTCAGGCTTCAGTCAGGCTCTCCGGCAATAAATGCGGGGATTGGAGTTGGGCTAACTCAGGATTATCTAGGCAATGCTGTCGATCTTATGCCTGATATAGGTGCATACGAATACAATTCGGGCAGTACTTCTACTCCAATACCTGTTTATCAGAGTGCCTCGGTGGAAAATGCAACACCAGGGATATTAACTATGACATACAGTCTGAGTCTGTCAAATGTTGTGCCGGCAGCTTCTGCCTTTTCAGTACAGGTAAATTCTGCGAACAGAAGCGTGAACTCTGTATCCATTGTTGGTGGTAAAGTTCAACTGACATTAGCCAGTCCTGTTATTTATGGTGATGTGATAACTGTCGCATATACGGTACCGTCAAGTAATCAATTACAAACTGCGGCAGGTGGCATTGCAGTGAGTATAACAGCTAAACCGGTAACAAATAATATGATATCCAATATCCCGGTTTACTCCGGATCCTCCATTGAAAATACTACGCCATCTTTGCTTACAATGACATATGACCTGACGCTGGCCAGCGTTATACCTGCTGTCTCTGCTTTTTCCGTTCAGGTAAATTCCGTAAGCCGTTCAATTAATTCTGTGACAATTAGTGGAACAAAGGTTCAGCTTACACTTTCCAGTCCGGTTGTTTATGGTGATGTGGTTACGGTTGCATATACAAAACCCGCAACAAATCCATTGCAATCAACATCAGGAGGTCTGGCTGTAAGTATATCCGGGAAATCGGTGACTAACAACTGTTCTCCGGTGGCCCCGGTTTATGTCAGTTCTGTAATTCAGAACAATACTCCTTCTATCCTGGAGATAACTTATGATTTAAGCCTGGCAAATGTCGTGCCGTCAACTTCCGCATTTAGTGTTCAGGTTAATTCGGTTACAAGATCTGTAAGTTCCGTAGCAATTGTCAGTGGCAAAGTCCAGCTTACTTTGTCAACGCCTGTTGTTTATGGAGATGCTGTGAAAATGTCATATACCGCTCCTGCAAGTAAACCCCTCCAGACAGCTTCAGGTGGATTAGCTGTCAGTATAAGTAATAAGACTGTAACTAATAATTGCCTCCCTGTTGCTCCGGTATATGTTGGTTCTGTCATTCAAAATGCCACTCCGTCGATATTAGAGATGACTTATGATCTGAATCTTGCAAATGTTGTGCCTGCAACTTCTGCTTTTACTGTTCAGGTTAATTCGGCTACAAGATCTGTAAGTTCAGTAGCAATTGTAAATGGCAAAGTCCAGCTTACTTTGTCAACGCCTGTTGTTTATGCAGATGTTATAACTGTTTCATATACTGCACCAGCAACCAAACCACTGCAGACAGCCTCAGGTGGATTAGCTGTGAGCATAAGTGCCAAAACTGTTACCAATAACTGCGCTTCTCCCATTCCTGTCTATGTAAGCTCTGTTATTGATAATGCAACACCTTCAATGTTGCAAATGACTTATAGCCTGAGTCTGGCAAATATCATTCCTCCAGTAACAGCTTTTAGTGTTAAGGTTAATTCTGTCTCCAGAACGGTAAATTCTGTTGCAATTGTAAGCGGTAATGTTCAACTAACACTTGCAACTCCCGTTGTTTCCGGAGACATTGTAACTGTTTCCTATACTGCTCCTGCAAGTAATCCTCTCCAGACAGCTACAGGTGGATTGGCTGCCAGTATAAGTTCAAAATCTGTAACCAATAATTGTATTTCACCAATTCCTGTTTATGTAAGTTCTGTTATAGAAAATGCTGCTCCTGCAGTGTTAGAGATGACCTATAGTAGTAGTCTGGCAAATGTTGTCCCAGCCACTTCTGCATTTAGTGTTCATGTTAATTCTTTAACCAGATCCATTATTTCAGTTGCAATAGTCAGTGGGAAGGTTCAGTTAACATTGGCATCTTCAGTAGTTTATGGTGATGTCATAACTGTAGCATATACTCTTCCCACTATAAATCCTTTGCAAACGCCTTCCGGTGTTCTGGCAACAAGTATAAGTGCTCAGACTGTAACCAATAACTGTCTTGCTCCTGTTCCCGTTTATGTCAGTTCTGTTATTGAAGATGCGACACCTTCCATATTGGCAATGACTTATAGTTTAAGCCTGGCAAACGTAATTCCTTCTGCTTCTGCTTTCAGTGTCAAAGTAAATTCTGTTACCCGTTCAGTTTCTTCAGTATCTATTAATGGAGTAACCGTTCAGTTGACTTTGGCAAGTCCGGTAGTCAATGGTGATGTTGTTACCGTTTCCTATACAAAACCTTCAGTCAATCCTTTACAAACATCTTCAGGAGCCCAGGCAGTAAGCTTAAGTACAAATGCAGTAAAAAATAATTGTTTGCCAGTTGTTCCGGTCTATGTCAGTTCAGTCATTGAGGATGCCACTCCTTCTATATTGGAGATGACCTATTCTTTGAGTCTTGCAAATGTGGTACCTGCAACTTCCTCTTTCAATGTTCAGGTTAATTCCTTTAACAGAGCAGTTAATTCTGTTGCAATTGTTGGAGGGAAGGTCCAATTGACCTTAGCTTCAGGCGTCGTATATGGAGATGTCATTACCATTACATATTCTGTGCCTTCAAGTAATCCTTTACAGACAGCTTCAGGAGGTATTGCAACAGGTATCAGCACAAAACCTGTAACCAACAATTGCATTCAGATCATTCCTGCTTATGTCAGTTCTGTAATTGAAAATGCTACACCTTCTCTTCTTGAAATAACTTATAGCATAACTCTCGCAAATATTGTACCTGCTAATTCTGCTTTTACCGTTCGGGTAAACAATGTTACAAGAACGGTAACTTCTGTAGCAATTGTTGGAACAAAAGTGCAGCTGACTCTGACCAGTCCGGTAAAGTATGGTGACATTATAACGTTAGCTTATTCGAAACCTTCGAATAATCCATTGCAAACTACTTCCGGAGCAATGGCAGTAACATTCAGTGCCAAATCGGTGACAAATAATTGTGTCCCGGTTGATCCGGTATATGTTAGTTCAGTCATTCAGAATGCTACACCCTCTTTATTGGAAATGACTTATAGTCTGAATCTTGCAAACATTATACCTTCAGCTTCTGCGTTTAATGTTAAAGTCAATTCTTTAACCAGAAATGTTATTACAGTTGCAATAGTCAACGGGAAAGTACAACTAACGTTAGCTAGTGCAGTTGTATATGGTGATGTAATAACTGTTGCCTATACTACTCCTTCAAGTAATCTTCTGCAAACATCTTCCGGCGGACTTGCAGCAAGTATGAGTGCTCAGCCGGTTACTAACAACTGCATCTCTCCCACACCGGTTTACGTCAGTTCGGTAATACAGGATGCTACTCCGTCTTTACTGGAGATGACATATAGCTTAACTCTGGCTAATATTGTACCTGCAGTGTCTTCATTTAATGTCAGGGTTAATTCTGTTACGAGAACAATTAGTTTAGTTGAAATTATTAATGGTAATGTCAGGCTGACACTTGCAAGTCCTGCTGTTTATGGAGATATTATAACTGTTTCATATACTCAGCCGGCAGGGAACCCATTACAGACAGCTTCAGGTGGTTTAGCTCAAAGTTTAAGCGCTCAACCGGTGACTAATAATTGTATTTCCCCAATACCAGTCTATTTAAATTCTGTTGTTGAAAATGCAACTCCAACGTTACTGGAAATGACTTACAATTTGAATCTGGCGGCTGTAACTCCTGCTACTTCATCTTTTAATGTTCAGGTTAATTCAGTAAGCAGGAGTGTGAGTTCTGTTGCAATTATCTCGGGCAAAGTTCAGTTAACATTATCGAGTCCTGTTATTTACGGCGATATAATAACAGTCGGTTATACCGTTCCAGGCTCTAATCCGTTACAATCAACCGAAGGCGGATTGGCTGTCAGTATTAGTAATCAGTCTGTAACAAATAATTGTATTTCGCCAATACCGGTTTATATAAGTTCAGTTATAGAAAATGCCACTCCTACAATCCTTGAAATGACTTATAATATAAGTCTGGCCAACATTGTACCTTCCAGGAATGCATTTTCCGTCAGGGTTAATTCGGCAAGCAGATCCATTAGTTCCGTTGCAATTGTCAACGGGAAGGTTCGTTTGACTCTTTCGAGTCCTGTTGTTTTTGGTGATATAGTAACTGTTTCATATACAAGACCATACACAAACCAATTACAGACATCTGCCGGTAAACTGGCCGCCAGTATATATGGCAAATCAGTTAATAACAATTGTATATCGCAAATACCGGTATATATTGGTTCTGTTATAGAAAATGCTACTCCTTCATTATTGGAAATGACATATGATTTAAGTCTTGCCAGTATCGTACCTGTGGCCAGTTCTTTTAATGTCATGGTTAATTCAGTAACCAGAACCGTTACTTCAGTTGTGGTTTCCGGCTATCAGGTCAGGTTGACTTTAACCAGCCCTGTTGTCTATGGGGACTTTGTGACTATCTCATACACTGCACCTGGTGCTAATCCCTTGCAAACACCCGCGGGTGTGTCAGCAGAAAATTTAAGTGCAACTCAGGTAACTAATAACTGTATCTCAATTGTTCCCGTCTATGTCAGTTCTGTAATAGAAAATACGACGCCGACTTCATTGGAAATGACTTTTGATTTAAATCTGGCCAACATTATTCCTGCTTTGAATTCATTCGATGTAGAGGTTAATTCTGAAGCAAGAGCAGTCACTGCAGTTGCAATAGCAAACGGAAAGGTCAGGTTGACATTAGACAGTGCGGCAATATATGGTGACATAATTACTATAACTTATAATAAGCCTGCAATTAATCCGTTGCAGACAATTTCTGGAGGTGTGGCTACCAGTATTTATAACGAACCAGTAACAAATAATTGCGTTTCAAGCATTCCGGTTTATGTAAATTCTATTATAGAGAATGATTTTCCTTCTATTATAGAAATGAACTATAATATAAGTCTGGATGATATTGTACCTGCCACAGCTTCTTTTAATGTTCTTGTTAATTCTGTTCCTGTTGCCGTCAGTTCTGTCACTATCGTTGACGATATGGTCAGGTTAACATTAGAAAGTGCTGTAGAATATGGAGACCTGGTAACTATCGATTATACAGCTCCTGCAATTAATTCTCTGCAGTCGCTATCCGGTGGACAGGCAGCAGATATTACAGCTCAGCCGGTTACTAATAATTGTCTCTCTTCCACACCCGTTTATATCAGTTCAATTATCCAAAATGATACTCCTAATATCCTTGATATATCATATAATTTGAGCCTGGAAAATATTGTTCCTGATACATCTTATTTCAAAGTTCTGGTTAATTCTGTAAAAATAGCTATCAGTTCAGTTTCAGTTCTCAATAACATAGTCAGATTAACATTAACCAGTGCAATTGATTTTGGCGACCTTGTTACTGTCGCTTATACTGTTCCAGACACTAACCCACTGCAGACAGCTTCAGGGGAAACGGCTGCTAGTCTGAATGATGTACCGGTAACCAACAATTGCCAGGATGTTCCCAGAGCTAATACTCCTCCATTCATCATAATAAAGAATGAAACTGATACCAGTTTTTCTGGTTTTGTTTATGAATTGGATGCAACCAAAAGCTATGATCTGGATAACGACTTTATGATATATGAATGGACGCTGCCTGATAATGTGACTGCAACTTCAACCAATAGTCCAAAAATTCAATTTCTTGCCCCAATTGTCAGTTCTCCACGGTATATCGAATTTTTGTTAAAGGTAAGTGATGGTAAAAGTATATCTTCCAAAGTCATTCAGGTTAATATTATGCCTTATAAGCCTGAATATTATACAGCTGATATATCCGATATTGAAGTAAGTGATTTTCAGGTACCTAATTATAAAAATAATGTAATTGATAATGACATTAAAACTAATTGGTCTGCGATTGGCGATAATCAATGGCTTCGATTCTCCCTGGCAAACTCTTTTAAAATCAATTATCTGGAAATAGGATTCTTAGATGGACAAAAATATTCGTCGTATTTTGATATTTATGCATCAAAAGATAATCTCAGCTGGGATCGTATATTACTGAATGTCTCATCATGCGACTTTTCAGGTGACATTCAAGTTTTTGATGTTCCGGACCCGAGTAAAAATACAGAATATTCATATGTTAAACTGATTGGACACGGGAATTCATTGAATAGCTGGAATAATTTCTCCGAGATCAAAATATTTGGGCAAAACGTACAAAATCCGATTCCAGTTGAATCTAAAAATGTTAAAATAAAAATTTATCCAAATCCTGTTCAGGATTTTCTTAATATTTCTGTTACAGAAGCAACATTCCAACCCTGTTCATTCAAAATTATCAATTATTCAGGAAACACTGTNTTCGAAGGTTTGTTAGAACAGGGAATAAAAACTATACAGATCCCGGGCAATATAAAATCAGGAGCTTATCTGATAGAATTCAGTTTGGGGAATTTATTACTGGATGCTCAGAAGCTGATAATTAAAAGATGAAAAATCTGTATAAACATTAGCTGAAAATTACCGGAAGCATTATTAATATTACACAATCTGGTTCTGTTTTCAAATCCGATTCTTAAGGTATTTAGCTCATACCCAAGACTCTCCTTTAATCTTCATTCCTAATAATAATTTAATACTTCCACCATTCTGTGGCAATCCTGAATATTAATGGACTAACATTTGTTTTGCTTTTATAAGGGGCTTATCTTTGAACCTTCGCTTAAAAAACCATTAATATGAGTTTTCTCTATTGATTACAAACCAGATTCTACAGATTATCAACGATTTATGACTAATTAGGTAGATTTATATGAAAAGAAAAAAAATAATTATTATTCTGATATTTTTTATTTTTCTTCTGGTTTTCAGATATGTCTTAGTGAAGCCGGCATTCAATTATCTTGCAGGCTATCTCTCAAAATCTGATCAGGTAAAATCGAATATCCTTGTTGTCGAAGGCTGGCTTCCCGAATATGACCTTGAGATGGCTTATAATGAATACATAAAGAATGGTTATGATTATGTTGTCACAACCGGACTAAAGTATTCTTCAGAGTATTATCTGCTTTACATGAATGGTTATCTTATTTTTTACAGCGGAGATAAAGTTAAAAGTCTGGATAATTCTGAACACCATCTTATCGAAGTTAATGCGTATAGTGAATTAGGAGGCAGGCATTCTGCTCATTTCAATTTTTATGTAAATAATTTAAAGGTTGCAGACTTTTATGCTGAAAAACGTAAACAACTTTATCCTGTTTCCTGGGTTGGATCATTAAATGATATTGATTCGTTGATGGTACAGTTCAATAATGATAACATTGGAAGTTTTGGTGATGTAAATTTATATGTTAAAGAAATTATTATTGATCATAAAATAAAGATCCCCTTTCAGAATAATTCTGTGTACGATATTGGAGCATTAGCTCACAGGAAAAGAGTCATCAATAATTTCACATCATATGCTGAGCTAGCCAAAGACAGGTTATTGTCGATGGGTATAGCATCATCCCGGATAATATCAATTCCATGCAACAAGGTTAAAATTAACAGAACCCTGACAAGTGCTTTGGCTTTCCGTGATTGGCTAAAAACAGCAAATATAGATGTAAAAGGGATTAATATTATGAGTATGGGGACACATGCCAGACGCACCTGGATGACTTATAATAAAATATTAGAGGAAAAATATAACATTGGGATTATCTCCCTGCCTGATTATGGGATTGGACAATCAAGAAACAGGAAGCATCTAAAAACACTTCGCGAAGCTGTTGCTATTGTTTATTACTGGTTCATTCTGCTTCCTTACTAAGCGTTTGCTAATTCCAGTAATAATAAGGGTTAAATTCAATTATATTGGTTTTACTTTCACCCTAATCGACTCTCAAACCGTTCACTGTCAGGTCCCTTTATCTGATAATAGTAAAATCAACCCGCCTGTTAAGCTTCCTCTGAGCCTCATCCGAATTAAGATTTATCGGTCTGGATGATCCATAACCTTTTGCAATAAGTCGGGTTACATTAACTCCATTTATGACAAGATAATTTACCATTAAATCTGCCCTCTTCTGCGATATTAACAGATTAGAAGCGGAAGAACCTGAGTCATCAGTATATGTAGAGATTTCAAGTTTTACAGCAGGGTATTTAGCCATGAATCCCATAATAAGATCAAGAAGCTGAGTCCCGGCTGATGATAAGCTTATGTCATTCTGTTTAAAAAGTACATCAGTAGAGACCCCAAATACTTTCTTAAGAGTCAGCAGTTCTTTCGCAGCCGGATCAACAAGAACAAAGCTTCTTATCCCGGTATTTTTAAATCCCAGGGCGACCAGCTCGTTGAAGGTCGGATAGGTATCCATCAGGTTCATCTCTTCATCTGCAATATAACTGTAAGAGCTATCGGCACGATCATGAACCTCTTTGACAAAGAACTTGTTAGGCAGATTGGCAAAAGCTTTATTATCAAGATTCAATCGTGTTTTCGAGGATAATATCTCGACCTGGAAAACTAGATCCTGGTTATATTCTTTTTCAGCCGAGTACAAGTTGTTAATGAAGGCATGATCATACTTCAAAATATTAAGCTTTTCTTCAGTTTTCTTCAGACTGACATCATAGCTTGCTTTCTCTGCACCATTTGAAAATAAAATGATACGTTTTGAAGTGCATGCCTGAAAGATTTTTCCGGTTTTATCCTCCTGTAGCATTAATCCAAGCTTAATCTCATATTCTCCTTTTGCTTTATACTTATGACTTACACTTTTGCCAGTGGTTCTGTCACCATCACCAAAATACCATGTATATACAAGAACATGGCATCCGGGAAAAAATGATCTTAGTCCGTCAAAACTAATCATCTCTCCAACCAATGCCGAAGGAACGGAATTAATTATTGGCTGTTCAATATCTTTCAGTTCAAGGTTATAGGAAAGTTTTGTGAAGAATATTTTTCCGGAATTCTTCTCGACAACATCGAGCATAACCTCATATTTCCCTGCACCCTTAAAACAATGTTCAACATTTAGTCCGGTCGCATTTACACCATCTCCAAAGCTCCATACGTACTTCAGGTATTTTTCATTAATCGGAATTTTTGAATCATCTGAAAATTTGAAGCAGTACTCATTTGTTCTTTGCTCTTTGCAATTGTAAACCTGATGAATTAAAGTCTTAAAATGATATATATCAACACTCCCTCTTCTGTTTGTAGAGAAGAATCCATCATTCATTAATGAATCAGAAATAAATGCAAAATCGTCATATTCAGAATTTATTGGGGGATCAAGTGGTACAGGTTTAGTCCATGTTGAATCAGAAAAAGTCGAAAAATATATATCTTTCCCCCCTAATCCAGGGTGTCCGTCTGATGAAAAGAACAATTCTCCGGCACTATTAACAAACGGATACGATTCATTCCCACTAGTATTAATAACTGGGCCAAGATTTACAGGATCTTCCCAGCGTTCATCCTTCCAGAGGCTGTAATATAGGTCAGAGCCCCCAAAACCACCGGGTTTATCGGAAGCGAAGTACAATTTTTTGCCATCAGGTGAAAGGCATGGTGTTGTTACATTGTACCACTCGTTGTCGATCCTTAGTTCGCTGATATTTGTCCACTCACCATTTTTATTGACTGCGCAATAAATTCCCAACTTATTTCTTGGAGAAGAAACATCGCTAAGTTTACCACTGATATCCTGATTTCTGGAAAAATAAATTGTGTCTTTTGATTTATTAAAAGAAACCGGGCCGTCATTTACAATAGTCGTAAGACTTTTTGAAAATATTTTAGCGCTTTTCCAATCATGATCATTAACAGTATCAATATAATAAATCTTGAAGAGTCCTTTGTTTTGGGATGTTGTATGATTTGATATGCCTGAGTACCGGTTTGTACAAAAACCTATACCATGATTATAGTAGACAGGGGAGAATTCATCATATTTTTCTGAACTGAAAAAAGCCTTATTCACACTATAGGTTTCTGATTGGCCAAGAACATACTGGTAAAAAAAGGGAATCAGAAGAACTATAACCAAATTTCGTTTCATGATAAAAATATTAAACTTAAAGGCTACCGGAGGTTCGGATAGAAATGATATACTTAATTCTTTAAAGCTAAGTACATTATTACTTCAGTAATTCCAAATTCTGATCTATTGATCAGAATTGCCATTTGCAAATATCAAAAATTCAAAGGACTAATTGCATCAACTTTGTAATGGAATTCATATCTGATCATAATTTCATGAGAACCATTACTGTAATGTGCCAGACTTCCAAAATCAAGATCGTAAGTATAAGCAACCTTAAATTGATTATTTACAGCAAATTGAAACAATAATCCTAATGACCTGTCATTCCGGTATGAAGCACCTGCCCAAATTCTGTCGTTTAGACCTACATAAGCATTTATATCGTAGAGCAACTTTTCTCCCGGTGAAATTGTAATAAGAGTCGATGGAAATATTTTTATTTTTTTGTTGAGATCAATTACATATCCCATATTCAATAAATAATTGTATTGGTCAGGGCTGAACATTATCGAATACTTATTCTTGTTGAAATCAAACTGATATCCCAGAAGTTTAGGAATTGATACACCTGCAAAAAAATTCTGATTTGTATAGTAACCTCCAAAAGAAAAATCAGGTACAACATATACACGTGAATCGCTTAGAAGATTTTCATCGCCGGGATCCAGCACAACAAGCTGCGACCATGAAGTATTAGTTGTCATTAATCCTGCACCAAGACCAAGAGAAAGGTTTCCTTTATTCATACCTATTTTGTAAGAATAGTTTGTAAGAAAATGAGTTTCTTTTGTGACTCCTAATTTATCATTTGTGATAATGAATCCCAGACCGAGTTTGGAATCAAGAAAAGGAGCATCGGCAGCCAGAGTCATTGTCTCAGGGGCACCGGTTATCCCGGTCCATTGACGTCTGTAAAAAGCTGCTATATTAAGTGCACCTCTATTACCCGCATAGGCTGGGTTAATACTGAGAGGATTAAGAACATACTGACTCGTTACCGGGGTCAGTTGACCGGCCAGACTCAAAGGTATCAGCAATAATATAAATGATTGAATTATTCTTTTCATTACTAACGTCTAATTACAACATAACCACTGATGGATTTACCATTTTCAGCTTTAATAACATAAAAGTATGTATCATCCGGAAGTGAGTTATTATTATCATCAACACCGTTCCATGAATTATCGTAATTCTTGTTCCTGTAAACCTGCACTCCCCTCCGGTCGAAAATTATCAATTCCGTTTTGCCTAGAGTAGCCAATCCCCGAAGAACAAAATAATCATTTCGGCCATCCATATTGGGAGTAATAAGCGTTGGGATCACAAAATTTTTTACATCAACCAGAACAGTATCATGTGATGGCTGGCAAAAACCATTGGTTACAGTCCATAAGAATTTATTTTCACCCAACGCCAGATTATTTACAGTAGTAGTTGTGAGCGTACTGTCTAGAAAATCTCCGGCACCTGAAATTACAGACCATACCCCATTTTCATAACTATTTGTAAGCTTTGCATCCATTGTTGTCGAAAACAAATAATTCAACACCTGATCGGGACCAGCATCTGCAATAAGCGGGTCTTTAACTACAATTAAAATATCATCAGAATTTTTACAACCATACTGATCAGTCAGGTTTATCGTAAAAGTGGTAGAAGTATCGGGCGTTGCAACAGGATTTAATATATTAGGATTGCTGACAAAAGCGGAAGGAGTCCATGTTACATCGCCGGTTCCTACTGCAAGCAACTGAATGCTGTTCCCTTTACACATAGCAGTATCTTTTCCTGCGTTTATTAAAGGAAGATCATGAAAAACCACAGTAGCTGAACCACTCGAAGTACATGTACTGTTTACAACAGTCCATGCAAAATCGTAAGAGCCAAATTTATCAACAGTTACCAGAGCATTTGCCTGATGATTATCGGGCGTAAATACTGCAACACCCGGACCGGTAACCTTGCTCCAGGTGCCAGTCCCCGTTGCAGGGACCAGAGCATTAAGTCTGAAATCCTTGCTGCATGAGTCTCCGCCAGGTCCTGCATCTGCAGAAATTTGCTGAATAAAGACTACAGTAACATTTGATGTATTTGAACACGTTCCATTTGTAACTGTCCAACTGAAAGTATATGTTCCAAAATCCGTTACAGTTACCAAAGCATTGGATGTATTTGCATCGGGGCTGAAGGACACGTTCCCCGGTCCGCTGACTTTTGACCATGTTCCTAAACCAGTGTTCATTGAAGCATTAAAATGAAATCCAAGCCCACAATTATTTCCTCCACTACCAGCATTAGCAACCGGCTGTAAATAGAAATTAACCCCAATTGTCGAATTGCTGGAACACTGACCATTTACCTCAGTCCAGGTGAAAGTATATGAACCATATTCTGTTACTGTAACCGTCGCATTGGCAGTATTCTGGTTCGGAGAAAATGTTACTGACCCCGGACCTGTGGTTTTTGTCCATGTACCAATACCGCTACTAGGCACGGCACTGAATGTAAAATTCAGATCACATACGTTCCCACCGGTTCCTGCATTTGCCACTGGTTGCTGAATAACTGAGTTTGTTATTCCCGCAGAAGTAGCTGTACATCCATTGGCATTAGCCACTATTACATCAACAATCTGGCCGTTAGTTAATGAACTTGAAATAAAAGTATTCGATGAACCATTTTGAACACTCACACCATCTACCCTGAAATTATAGCTGGTTCCTCCTCCTGCAGTAAAAGTCACACTGGTACCTGAACAGAATGTATTGTCAATATCTGAACTTGTCAGTGTTGGTACAGGAATGGCGTTAACCGTATTTGTTATACCTAAGGAAGTGGCAGTACATCCATTACCATTACTGACAAGCGCACTCACAACCTGACCATTAACCAACGAATTGGTTGTATAGGTTGACATCGTACCAGTCTGAACACTGGAGCCGTTCACCATAAAACTATAGGAAGACCCTCCTCCGGCAGTAAATGTCACATTGGTTCCTGCACAGAAAGAGTTATCTGAATCTGAGCTTATCAGGGTCGGTATCGGATTATCATAAACAGTATTTGTAATAGTCGCTGAATTTGCTTTACATCCGTTTGCATTTGTAACAACTACACCTACAACTTGTCCATTTGTGAGCGCACTGGTAGTATAAGTTGCCGACGAACCACTTTGAACACTTACTCCTCCCACCCTGAAGTCATAATTTGTACCGCCTCCCCCAGTAAATGTAACACTGGTTCCGGCACAGAAAATATTATCTGCATCAGAACTGGTAAGTGTAGGAACGGGCAGTGAGTTCATTGTGACACTAATCGCAGTCCGGGTGCTGCTTACACAATTTGAGGCTATATTTCTCGTCAACGCATAATATGTTCCGGCGGCAGTTGGAGTGTAACTCAAACTTGCACTTTTCAGTAAAACTCCACCAGCGGCAGAATCATACCAATCAACGGTCTCTCCTGTCTGAACTGTTGCGTTAATTGTAGGAATCGCATCTGCTGTACAATATGATTTGTCTCCTCCGCTTACCGGTGGCAATACAGTCGGACAATTGCAATTGGGAGCTGTAACAACCATAACACTCTGACAACCATTGATATCCACAGCTGTAACAGTGGCATTTACAGCTTTTGGAATACCGGAAATTGACCATATATTGCTACTTGTATTTACTACTGTACCCGAAAGGCATGTAACTGTAGCTCCGGGAGTTACAGTCACGCCAAAACTATATGTTAGGAAATCAGGTGAACATGTCGGAGAGGTGGAGATAATAATATATGGGGGGGTATTTACAATATTAATTATTGGAAGTGAAGTGTTTGAACAACCATTAGTGTTGGTAACCACTACAGTCACAACCTGACCATTAGTTAATGAGGAAGTGGTATAAGTAGAGGATGCCCCTGACTGCTTGGTTACTCCTCCGACTCTAAAATCATAATTTGTCCCATCCCCTGCTGTAAATGTTATACTGGTCCCCTGACAAAAGATATTATCTGCATCGGAGCTTGTGAGTACAGCAACAGGCAGGGGATTAACTACAATACTATTTGTTGCAGTATTTGTACATCCATTAATATCGTTATAGGTATAGGTGATTGAATGTGACCCAACACCCGCAACACTTGCATTGAAATTTGTCCCTGTTACTCCTGTTCCGCTATATGTTCCTCCTGATGGCAATCCACCGGTCAATGTATAAACAGTTGAACTGACACATTGTGGCGTTAATGTTCCACTAAATGTAACTACTGGTAACCCGTTAACTATTATGTTATTCACGGCAGTGTTTGTACACCCATTGGCATCTTTATATGTATATGTAATAGAATGATTCCCAACACCAGCAACACTTGCGTTGAAATTTGTTCCTGTTACTCCTGTTCCGCTATAAGTTCCTCCGGCAGGCAAACCACCGCTCAGAGTATATACTGTTGAATTAACACACTGGGCAGTTAATGTTCCACTAAATGTAACTACCGGCAGGGCGTTAACAATTATGTTGTTCGTTGCACTGCTTACACATCCATTCGGATCTGTATACGTATATGTAAGTGTATGCGTACCTACACCTGCGACACTGGCATTAAAGTTTGTTCCAGTTACACCCGTACCGCTATATATCCCCCCTGCCGGCAATCCTCCACTTAATGTATATGACGTTGAGCCAACGCATTGAGCAGCTAACGTTCCTCCAAAAGTCACTGCCGGCAAGGCATTGACAACTATGTTGTTCGTTGCGCTGTTTACACAGCCATTCGGATCTGTATATGTATATGTAATTGTTTTTGTTCCTACACCTGCGATGCTGGCGTTGAAATTTGTTCCAGTTACTCCCGGACCGCTATAACTACCTGTTGCCGGTAATCCTCCACTCAAAGTATAAACTGTTGAGTTGAGGCACTGGGCGGTTAATGTTCCGTTAAAAGTGACAACTGGTAAAGCATTTACAATAACAGTCGTAGTAGCTGTATTTGTAATATCACCGTTAACAGTCAACGTATAATCACCGGCCATATTTGAGGTCGCACTGGCAGAAACAAGAGGGTTCTGTTCAATAGAATTAAACCCCGAAGGACCAGTCCATGAATAGGAAGACATGCCATCTGGTCCACCTTTCAGGCTCAGGGAAGAGCCTACACAAACGGGTCCGCTATTTGAAGCTGTCGCAGTCTGACCTGATAAATTCGCCGTAACCAATAAAAAAAGACTTAAAAAAAGCAGCACTCTTTTAAGTCCAAATCCATTTATATTAAAAAATTTTGTATAGAAAACAATGTTCATTTTGAATGTTATAACTTATTTTTTAAGGGAATAATTGAAGTTTCTTTTCAGATGTTAATTAAATCGGATTAAAATAAATAATAAAAATACACAGTTTATATTATATCCTTTAATTAGAATATTCCCATCAGCTGACTGACTTAAAAAGCTAAGATAAAAATAAAAAAAAGAAATATGTTTTTTATTTGACCAACTCATCCAAATTGTCCATTAGAAGCTCTAATTATTAAATTAAACATAGTTTGACAAATCAAAAAAACAGCTGAGAAAATAATTGAGTTTTCACTTAAATCGGGTTATATTTTAAAGAGCAACAACATCCAGTTCTTCATAAACAAAATTAAGACCTAAAAAGTTACTATAGTCAAAAAGAAAAAAGCCTTGCAGTAATGCTGCAAAGTTTTCGTTCTGTAGCGAGACGGGGGAATGATCCCCGGACCTCATGATTATGAATCCTAACTCTATTGTTTTGGCCGCTTTTCTGAACACATCGGATTGTTATTCTTTTTCAGCACTTTAAGCTCATTTAGTTATGATATTATTTTGGTTATTTATGATCTATTTATTATTTTTGTGTATTCAATTGTGTGTTCTAAGGTTTAATGAATACACAATAACATAAAAAAGTAAGCACTATGGAAGCAACGGCACGAATCTTTTTTCAGAAAGCCCCGGCAAAAAGAACAAAGGAAAATCTTTGCCCGGTGAAATTATGTG
>WSSedB1CaDRAFT_10000486_pt1 | contig 17296 bp, 13 predicted proteins | sample WetSurSB1Cattail_FD_9460 | JGI IMG/M metagenome (IMG submission 9460)
CTGCGGGTGGAGAACGAAGAGCTCAAACGTGTGGCAGGTTATGAATATGAGTTGATTGGCAACAGTCCGGCTATGAACGCGCTACGTGAACAGGTCGTGCGTATTGCTCCGACAAGCGCGTCTGTGTTGGTAACTGGAGAAAACGGAACCGGCAAGGAGTTGGTTGCCCGATCGATTCATTATTACAGTCAGCGCCGAAACAAGCCTTTTGTATCAATAAATTGTGCTGCTATTCCCGAAGAGTTGATCGAGAGTGAACTGTTCGGTCACGAAAAGGGTGCGTTTGCCGGTGTCATGGTCCAGAAAAAAGGAAAATTTGATCTTGCCGATGGTGGTACGCTGTTTCTTGATGAGATCGGTGATATGCCATTGGCGACGCAGGCCAAAATTTTGCGTATCCTACAGGAACGCTGCTTTGAACGTATTGGTGGGACCCGCTTGGTAACAGTAGATGTTCGGATCATCGCTGCTGCTAATAAGACTCTGGAGGAAGGTGTCAGGACAGGGCGCTTCCGCGAAGATCTTTTCTATCTTCTGAACGTGATACCGTTCAAGGTTCCGCCTCTACGGGAACGCAAGGAGGATATACATGCTCTGGTACCGCACTTTGTCCGTCAATTTTATCGTCGTGAGGGGCGTGAACCAAAGGCATTTATGCCGGAAGCATTGGAACTGATAGCAAAACACGACTGGCCAGGTAATATTCGAGAACTCAAGAATGTAGTTGAACGAATTTTAATTATGACATCAGCCAAGACAATATCGGCAGATGATCTATCAGGACTCTTTGGAGACAAGAAAACCATGGTTTCGTCTGAGCCCGTTTTTGACCATCCGTGGACACCAGGTACGCTACGGGAGGCACGGGTGGAGTTTGAGAGAGACTTTATTATCCAGAAGTTGGAGGAAAACGATTGGAATATATCACGAACTGCCGAGATTATCGAATTGGAACGAAGTAATCTGCATCGGAAAATAAAGAGTTATGGTATTGACGTTAAAAAATAATAACGCAGCATAATTGTTGAACCTGAAGCGAGGGCGTGTATGAGCACAGACGAGAAAAAGATAGAACTAATGTTGCTTGAGGATGCGGCTGCGGAGCTTGCTACTACAGGACTTCGACTGCTGATGCTGATCCGGGAAGGGAAGTTGGCAGGTATTGAAACTGATGGAGAGTGGCGCATCAGCAGGGAGTCCCTTGAGCGTCTAAAAAGTATCGGGATCGCACAGCCTGAACCAAAAGGGTGCGGAGCAGCCTGCTCGGCATCAAACTGCGACAGGCATTGATGGTACGTTATGTATCCAGCCAGCCGCGCGCCGTTTCCACCAGATATTTGTAAACCTCTTCACGGGTACGGATAAAACGTGGCATTGCATTGAGGATATCCTCCAAAATGTTCAGGGTGTTGCCATCAGTGCTTTCCAGGGTATTCATTGCTGCTTCCATCACGGGAATGACTTCATACAGATCGTCGCGGTTGAAGGGGGCCGGATCAGGCACGCCGGAAAACTTGGGAACATCTCGATTCGGAATGTCTCTTGGGTATTTGAACTTTAAATCAGACGGCTTGATAGTGATCCCCATATCGAATTGCTCCTTTGTTGCCCAGCCTTGACACCCAAGATATTTACTGTCCGGACAAGGCGGTGATGTCAGGGATAATGGGCTGTGATAGCACATTACGGCAGCACAGGCGGTGTGTTGTCATTACCGTATCAGCAGCCCCGTAGCATCTGCAGCTTTGAGCCGATGTCTTTCTCACGCATCAGCGATTCGCCGATCAGAAAAACACCGGCTCCGTCGGCAGTGAGTCGCTCTATGTCAGCGCGGGTAGAAATGCCGCTTTCGGCTACCAGTAGGCGATCAGCTGGCATCATTTTGGCTAGGCGCCGTGTGGTATTAAGATCAGTCACAAATGTTCGCAGGTTGCGATTGTTGACGCCAATCAGGGGGCAGTCGGTACGGAGAGCCGTTTCCATCTCACCTTCATCGTGAACTTCCAGCAGAACATCCAGTGACAGTTCCCGTGCCAAGATGGTAAAATCAATAATCTGGGGCAGCTCAAGTATCGCGGCAATCAACAGTATTGCATCGGCGCCTGCGCAGCGGGCCTCATAAATCTGATAGGCGTCAAGAATGAAATCCTTGCGCAGCAGCGGAAGGCCGACCACGTTTCGAATCCGTGTCAGGTAATCAAGGCGACCCATGAAAAAATGTTCGTCGGTCAAAACCGAAAGACAGGTTGCTCCGTTTGCCTCGTAAATCCGAGCAATATTAACTGGATCGAAGTCGGTACGGATGATCCCCTTGCTGGGCGATCCCTTCTTGACCTCGGCAATGATAGCGGTCTGGCCGGATGAAGCAGTATGTCGCAGTGCCGCTTCAAAACCACGGGACTGCGGCATGTCTTTGATTCGCCGACGAAGCTCGCTTAGTGGTGTATGTGCTTGGCATGCCAGCAATTCTTCACGTTTATGTGCAACTATTTTTTTAAGCGTGTCCGGGGTTTCCTTTTTCGTTTTATTCATATCAACAAATCAATCCTTTGAAATTTCAGCAAGCTTTTTCAATTGTGCCATGGCTCTGCCACTATCTATGGCCTCGGCCGCGATTGCCAGACACTGCTGAGGTGTTTCGGCCCTGCCGGCGGCCAGCAGACCGTATGCGGCATTGAGCAGAACTATGTCTCTTCGCGGGCCGGTTTCGCCGTTTAATATGGAGCGGATGATGGCTGCATTTGCTGCTGCGTCGCCTCCACGCAGATCCTGCATCGAGCAACGACTGATGCCCAGATCTTCGGGTTTTAGGGTACTCAGGGTAGCACCCTCCGATGTGACTTCAGCCACCAGGGTTTCGCTTGTGGTGGTAATCTCATCCATGCCATCCATACCATGTACTACAAAGCCGTGTCTGCAGCCGAGTTTGTGCAACACGCCGGCCAGCTTTTCCACCAAGTCGGCTCGATAGACGCCCAAAACCTGACAATCGGCGTTGGCAGGGTTTGTGAGTGGGCCAAGAATATTGAAAATTGTACGAATACCGATCTCACGGCGTGGACCGATGGCATGTTTCATGGCTCCGTGCAGTGCCGGGGCAAAGAGGAAGCCGATACCGATCTGGTTGATACAGCGTTCAACGGACTCCGGCGTGATGTCCAGATTAACTCCAAGCTTTTCCAGTACATCAGCGCTTCCACACAATGAAGAAACCGAACGATTACCGTGCTTTGCGACCTTTACGCCACAGGCGGAAACCACGAAGGCAACAGTGGTGGAAACGTTAAAGGTATTTGTTCCATCACCACCGGTTCCCACCACGTCCAATATGGTTTCCCGGTCGATGTTTATATCATCCCGATCTATATCCAGGACATTTTTTCCGACCCGGATATGTGTGGCACGCTCTCTCATGACCTTGGCAGCGCCGGCGATTTCATCAATCGTCTCCCCTTTCATGCGTAGAGCCGTAATGAAAGAAGCGATTTGGGCCTCTGTGGCTTCACCGGACATAATCTGATCCATTACTTCGATCATTTCGTTTTCCGACAGATTGATGTGTTCAACGATGCGTGCAATGGCATTCTTAATCATGCTTTAACCTCTTCAAGAGATTTACACCATCTGATTCACGTGGGGTTTCCCCGGGTAATGAGAATTCCGAGCCAATGTAAGAGAAAAAAACTCCATTCCAATAAGCTCTTTGCACAGCAGTCAATAAAAAATGGGGATGTGTGAACATCCCCATCGTACTCACTATGTTTATAAAAGGCTACTGCTGGTTTTCCGTGATTCTGCGGATTGCCTCTTTTATCATTGCTTCGGCCAGATCGGGGACAACTTCCCAGACAATTCGTTCAATAACATCCTTGGAAGCAGTCGCAATTGCCTCTTTGAGCTGTTCTTCTGTCAGACTTGTTGCTTGAGGCGCTGTCATACCATCTGTTTTCTCGGGCGGGACAACAGGGGGAGCAGCAGGTGTTTCGAGCAGTTCGATCGGTTCGACACTATTGATGGGTGGCTCAGTAAACGGAGAATCGCCAAAAGCGATGTCGTCCGCCTGGGGTTGCTCATAAATCGCAGCAGTCGGCATTGCCGCAGCTGACTCCTCCTCAAATTGAAAGCTTTGCTCGTCGATAGGAATCCACGGAGACTCGACTGGTTCAGGAGATTGAGATGAAAAAGAATCGGTTTCAAGTCCGGTCAAGGATTGAATAGTTGCTTCAGTGGGTGGTTCAGAAGGGGTAAAAGCATCCCAGATAATATTTGTTGATGGGGTGACGCTTTCAAGTGTTGTTTCAACCGGAGGGATGACCGGTGCGGCCGAAGGAAGCTCCGGTTCAACTGCTTTCGCCTCTGCTATATCGGAAGAACGGAGTGCCGCACGTTCGCATAACTCGGCGACTTTCGCGATGATCTGCTGAGATTCAAAGGGTTTTGCAATAAAATCATCGGCGCCGCAATTCTTTGCTTTTGTCTCGTCAAACGGCTCGAAGGAACCTGTCAAGAACAGAATTGGTTTTGCTGCAAGCGAAGGAGTTGCACGGATACGTTCGCAGACTTCATATCCTGACATACCTGGCATCAGTGCGTCAATAAGCAGAATATCGGGAACTATTTCAAGTGCCTTGTCAAGTGCGGCTTTTCCATTGTCAACAACGGTGAGGGAATAATCTTCACCTCCAAAAATGATGCCGATCACCTTCTGAATTGTGACGCTGTCATCTGCAAGGAGAATCTTGATGCTCATCGGCCCCTCCCCTGAATAATGGCTACGGATAAGTGATAAACCAGCAAAATAACTAACATACCACTACTAAGGTGTCAAGTTCTAAGCAGTTCACGGATTGAGCAGGTGTTTGTTGCTGGCTTTCCCCGTAGTAGAGTTTGCAAATGCTGTTGCGGTAAGAGGGAGATGCCACTGCGAAAACAGCTGTCATCTGCGTTACGAATGTTTTCAGAAAAGATTCATAGATCAGGTACGATAATCGGCATTGATGCTGACGTACCCATGGGAGAGGTCAGATGTATAGATCGTGGCACAACCATTGCCAAGGCCGAGATCGACGCTTACAGTGAACTCGCGTTTTCGGAGCACTTCGGTGCCGCGCTGTTCGGCGTTGCCCCCGACAAAGATACCATTGCGCGCCATGCAAACATCATCGAAGCAGAGCGAAAGACGTGTCGGATCGATTTCAGCCCCGGAATAGCCAACTGCTGCAAAGATGCGTCCCCAGTTTGCATCCTGTCCGTAGAAAGCTGTTTTTACCAGGTTGGAATTGGCTATTGCCTGGGCGACCCACTTGGCATCACCATCGTTGCGGGCTCCGCTGACGCGAACCTCGACAAACTTGGTGGCGCCCTCTCCATCTCTGGCGATCTGCTTTGCCAACGATAACAGCACATCGCTCAGCAGTACTTCAAAGGTATTCGCCTCCGGTGTTCCCGCCTGGATGAGCTGATTGCCGGCCATGCCGTTTGCCATGATCAAGCAAGTGTCATTTGTTGACATGTCTCCATCAACGGTGATGGAGTTAAACGAAGTGTCAACCGCCTTTCGGAAAGCCTTTTCCAGAAACGTGGGCTCCACGGCGGCATCGCTGATAATAAAGGAAAGCATGGTGGCCATGTTGGGCATGATCATGCCGGATCCCTTGGCTATGCCGGCCACCGTATAGCTTACACCATTTGCTTGCGCTTCACGCGCTTCCATCTTGGGGAATGTGTCGGTGGTCATGATGGCTTCAGCAACGTCATCCAGGGTTCCGGACGAGAGCCCGTCGATGAGAGACGGGATAGCATCGCGGATATGTTTCATCGGCATCGGGACACCGATTACTCCAGTGGACGAAACCTGCACCGCCTCGTCGGGAATCCCAAGTCTTTCCGAAATCAGGTGAGCTGTTTCCCGCGCTACGATCATGCCCTGTTCGCCGGTGCAGGCATTAGCGTTGCCGCTGTTGACAATTACCGCCTCGGCCGTACCGCGCTTGATATGCTGCATGGAAAGCAGCACCGGTGCGGCCTTGACGGCATTGAGGGTAAAAACGGCACAAGCAGTGGCCGGCGTTTCGGAAAAAATCAGGGCCAGATCTTTCCGGCCCGGTTTTTTAATGGCAGCTTCAACGGCAGAGAACCTAAAACCTTTTATATCCATGGTATGTATCCAGATTATGCATTTTGAAATGGATTGAAGCGCTACTATGCATTAAAAACATTACTCCAAAACTTTGGTCGCTATCAAGATAATTTGAGTATGCGGGTAGGGGCCGGGCCTGACAATTGGGTGAACTGAATACGAATCGGCTATTAATTGTTCCGGTTGGTAATCAGTATTTTTTTGCCCTTTTCACCAAGGGTTAGGGCATTAGGGATGAGTCTGGAGGCAACCTGTTCATACTCCGGTTTTTGCAGAAGCACGACAATCTGCTGGTCCTCTTGCCAGAGCTTGAGAAATTCGGCTTCATTGATAAACCAGGCCGACTGGTTTCCCTGGGTGCTCCCGAATTCAAGCTCTCCCTTGGATCCAATGACGATAGTCCGCTTGCCGGTATAGAACGGCAAACTCTGGTCATACCCGAAAGAAGCAACTCTGCTCCCCTCGGATGCAAACTTGCGCGCCATAAGTGCAAGTTCACGCGACGATTTCCGGTATTCAAGGCCTTCACGAAACAATTGTGGACCTGCAATTTCCAAAATATATGAGCAGAGCCCAAGCCCGATAAAGAGAACTAAGATGTCTTTTTTTCTGCATGCAATCCAGGCTGACGACGCCATGACCAGCGCCAGACATGAAAAAAACATTCCACCTGTTGGTGTGATCAGGGGAGGTTTTGTCAGTAGCGAACTGGTTGGGCGCACCAGGCCAGTATCTGCAATCTGCGGCCCAAATTCTCTGACATGCGGATATAGTGCAATCAAAGCAGCCACAATAAAAAGGCTGCTTACCATAAGGAGATGCTCTGGTCCAAACAGCGTTTCCTCTTCGTTGCCCATGCGATCCGAGAACATTTTGCCCACCAGTATGGCCAGCGGGGGAAAAATTGGGAGAATATACGGTATCAGCTTTGATTGTGATGCAGAGAAAAATAGAAATACAAACGCAGCCCACAAGACCAGGTACACGAGGCGGCTTCCATCCGGTGAGCAGCGTCCCTTAAAGGCTTTCCAGGCTGCCCGTGCGATATAAAATGACCAGGGAAGCATGGTGAGCAGCAGGATGGGAACAAAATACCAGAACGGCTGATAACGACCATGAATCGTTGACGTGTAACGTTGCAGATGTTCATGGATAAAGAAAAACTGGGCAAACCCGGGGTTGCGTAGCGATACCAGCACAAACCAGGGGACTGCAAACAAAGCAAAAATCATGCTGCCGCTGACAAATTTCACCTCTTTCAGCAGATGCCATCGACGGCCGATAAGGAGATAGAGGCAGATAATTCCGATGGGGAACACAATTCCGATCAATCCTTTTGTAAGTACGGCAAGAGCGGTGAATACGAAAAAGAGATTGTAATAAAGCCCTTTACGTTTCTCGTGTTCCATGGCTGCAATGATGAAGCAACAAAGCGACGCCGACAGAAAAAACGTCAGAGTCATGTCGGTCAGATTGATGCGTGATTGAGCAATAAAACCGGTGGATGTGCCGAGAATAAAAGCCGACAAAATGCCTGTGCGCCTGCCGAACAGTTTTCGGGCCGTATGGTAGACGAGCAGTACGGTCAGTAATCCTGCCAGCGCACCTGTAAAACGGGCAGCAAACTCATTCAGGCCGAAAAGCTTGAATGAAAGTATATTGAGCCAATAATGCAGGGGGGGTTTTTCAAAATAGTGAACGTAGTTGAGGGTCGGGGTGATGAAGTCACCCTTCTCCAGCATTTCGCGGGGAATTTCGGAATAACGCCCTTCATCCGGCTCTATCAGTCCGCTACGTCCCAGAAAGAGAAAAAAGGAGCAGCAAAACAGGCACAATATGACCAGTATGTCTCGTGCTGCGGGATATTCGGTTGAAGTAAAATATGCTCTGATGCTTTTCATATGACGCGAACTCTCATTTGAAGATTATTAGCTTGCAGATGTACGAATCTTGCTATTTTTTACCTCAGTATGGGCGATCATTCAAATTTTTTTTAAGCCGCTTGTTCAAAATAACAGCGTTATTTCGGGTGATTTGCCATCTGCTCTATAGTAGTATTCATTCAAGAGGCTTTTTATGATACGACCGACCAGACAAAAAAACCGGCTGGAGAGAATCCGCATCGTCGCAATATATGCTTTATTCGGCAACCTGTGGATTTATCTGTCCGATACGATTTTGGGTTGGATGATTAAGGATCCGGATATTATAACACGTATCTCCGTCTACAAGGGGATACTGTTTATTATTCTCACCTCCGCACTGCTCTATATTCTGATCGCACGCTATATGTTGCGAGTAGCCGATTACACCCGGCAGCTTGCGAAAAGCGAAGATCGCTTCATTTCCATATTCAACAATATGTCGGATTCGATTTTTATCCACGACGCATTAAACGGCACCATTGTGGATGCAAATGAATCCGTTCTCAGGATGTTCGGTTATCATCGTGACGAAGCACTCAGACTTGATGTAAACGACATCAGCCTGGGCAAACCCCCCTATTCCCGGGCCGAGGCGCTGCATTGGATCCGGCATGCCGCCGCTGTCGATACTCCTGTTGTAGTTGAATGGCGCTGCAAAAGAAAAGACGGCAGTCAGTTTTGGGCGGAATGCAGCATGCGCAAGGCATGCATCGGGGGTGATGACTTTGTCATCGTGGCGGTACGGGATATTAGCGAACGCAAACAGGTTACGGAAGCGCTGCGGCGATCCGAGCATTTTAGCTCAACATTCAACCGCATTTCCAAAGCCTTTCTCACCAGCGCAAATGATGAGGAAATGTACGATCATGTGCTCAATTCAATTCTGGAAGTTATGCAGAGTCCCTATGGGCTCTTTGGGTATATCGATGAAAACGGTTCTCTGGTTTGTCCGTCACTGACCGAGGATATCCGGGCTGAGTGCCGGATGGGCAACAAGAGTAAAGTATTCCCCGAGGCTGCCTGGGGCAACAGCATCTGGGGTAACAGTCTGAGAAGTGGTAAAGCCTGTTGCACAAACCAACCGTTTACAGTGCCCGATGGTCACATCCACATCAAACGGTGTCTGTCCGTGCCGTTGGTGTATCATGGAAAATCCATCGGTTTGTTGACCATAGCCAATAAAACCGTCGATTACACTGAAGAGGATTTACAGATACTTCAGTCAATTGCAGAGCATGCCGCACCTGTTCTCTTCGCCCGCCTCGAACAACAGCGAGCCACCAGGGCGCTGGTGGAGAGCGAAAACCGGTTGCGGGTGATATTTGAAACTACCCCGGCCGGAATTATTATGGTCAGCCCCCAGGGAATGATTGCGTTTGCCAACCGCCGCATGGCCGAGATGTTTGGATGCGACCTGGACCAGTTGATCGGCTCTTCATACGCATCCCACATTCATCCGGAAGAATACGGTTCTGGTGAGGTCGAGTTTCAGAATCTGATCAGCGGTTGTGTCGATAATCACACCACCGAGAGACAGTATTGCCGGATGGATGGCAGTTACTTTTGGGGGTATCTGAGTTCCCGCAGGTATGAGAATGCCGATGGGGAGCTGATATCAATCGTGGGCATCATCGCTGATATGAGTGAACTAAAACAGGCCGGGGAGCAGCGTCGCAAATTGGAACAACAGATGCTCCATGTGCAGAAGCTTGAAAGCCTGGGGGTTCTTGCCGGTGGCATTGCCCATGATTTCAACAATATCCTGCTGGCCATAACCGGGAATGCCAGCCTGGCTCTCATGCGCTTGGGCTCGGAATCTCCTGCCGTGCATCACTTGCAGCAGATTGAGAAGGCCGCTGACAAGGCCGCCGATCTGGCCCGGCAGATGCTGGCGTACTCAGGCAAGGGGCGTTTTGTTCTTGAAGCGCTCAACCTTAACCATATCGTTGAAGAGATGACCAATATGCTCCAGGTCTCCATCTCCAAAAAAGCAGTCCTTCGCTATCACCTCACCAGGCACCTTCCCTCGATTGTGGCCGACGCAACCCAGATCCGTCAGGTTGTGATGAACCTGGCTATCAACGCTTCCGAAGCGATCGACGAGAAGAGCGGCGTTATCTCCATCTCTACCGGTTGCATGGATTGCGATCAGAGTTACCTCCGTGAAACCTGGATAGATCAGGACCTGGTGGAGGGCCTCTATGTTTATCTAGAGGTGGCGGATACCGGCTGTGGCATGGAGCGGGAAACCATGGAACGAATTTTTGACCCTTTCTTTACCACCAAATTTACCGGTCGCGGGTTGGGGATGGCCGCCATTCTCGGTATTGTCCGGGGACATCGCGGAGCCATCAAGGTCTACAGCGAGCCGGGCAGGGGAAGCAACTTCAAGATTCTTCTGCCTGCCAGCGATCGGCCCGCCGAACTTTACAACGGGTCACGCGATACTACGGTCTGGCAGGGGGAAGGCACCGTACTGTTGGTGGATGACGAGGAGACAATCCGCGCCATTGGTTCCGACATGCTCAAGGAATTGGGTTTTGACGTAATCACAGCTGCGGATGGCCGCGAGGCAGTCGAGTCGTTTCGTCAACAGCAGAATCAGATCGTTTTTGTTGTACTTGATCTCACCATGCCGCATATGAACGGCGAAGAGGCGTTCCGCGAGCTGCGCCGCATCAATCCCGAGGTCAAGGTGATCATGTCCAGCGGCTACAACGAGCAAGAGGTTACCCAGAAATTTATGGGCAAGGGACTGGCCGGTTTTATTCAGAAACCGTACAAGCTTTCAACATTGATAGAGGTGGTAAAAAACATCATATAGCAGCCGACACTGCACTCATGATTTTTTGGGGCAGGATTCGTTTTACAAGCGAGGTAAACATCGGATATGCAGTGGCAGAGCAGCAACTTCCCCTATATCAAGCGCTTGAATCAGGAATACGAAGATGTGATACGGCAGAGCACATTTTTGAACATCGATTCTCTGCTGATTCCTTCTCCCTATATCCTGGACAAGACCATTGACATTGATTACGAACACAGCCTTGTCTGGGATGAGGAGGGGGAACTGCTGGGGTATTTGCTGGTGTATGCCACCCCCGACCGGAAAAAATTCCATATTTACAAGCAGGTCACCAGCCCTTTTGGCAGGGGTAAGGGCATCGGATCGGCTTTTCTGGAGTATCTGGCCCAGACCGTGGCCGGTGATTCCCGGATCTATCTGTTTGTCTGGGAAAGGCTGATCAGCTCCATCGAGTTCTTCCAGAGCAAAGGGCTGGTGATCGAAGATCTCATCGTGTACCGCAAGATGAAGTTCCACCAGATGTCCGCAGCGGCGGAAACGATCCGGCATGCAATTGCTCTGACAAAAGACAAGGATTATACCGTTGTCGAGGAGTTGGGCAAGGTTCGCCACGACGCTAAAAAATCCCTCAAGGTGCTGTTTGATATGGCTTCCATGCTCTCGGTGGATAACTTCAGCAAAGTCACCGAAGACATCAACCGGGAAACCACCGCGCTTGTGAATACCCTGAATACCTATGAGGACAAGATCAAGATCTCCCATAAGGTGTCCATCAAGGAACTGATCATCGAACGGTTGATTCCATATATCGAGGCGGCCACGATTCCCTGCGAGATCCACCTGAACCTTGAGTCCAGGATTCCGGCTGTAATGGGCAATTACCTGAATTACAGCCGGGCGCTGATCAACATCGTTTCAAACGCACTGGATGCCATCAGGATGTCCGGAAGAGACGGGCTCATTGAATTTACCCTCAGGGAGAAAGACGACACGGTTGTGCTCACCATCCAGGATAACGGCATCGGCATTGCTGGAGACAGGCTGAAAAAAGGGCAGGACATGGTGCCGTTGTTTGTGGGAAAAACCACCAAGGAGGGGGCCATTGGGGAGGGAATCGGAACCAGACAGATTTTCGCTGCCTTTGGCGCCAAAAATATTGAGGTGGAAAGCCGATGGCAGGAATTCACTCGCTGGACCATTACGCTAAAGAAAAGCACCCAGAAGGATGCTGCGCTGCTGACAAGTCTGGGCTCCCGCTATATTCGCTTTATAAAGTCCACCCAGCATATAGAAATAACAAAGGAAAGCAGCAGGCCGGAGATTGCCATCTTCATCTGGCAACTCAGGCAGATGGAACTGTTTAGCTATGACCTGGCTTATCAGTTCAGCAAATACAACAATGTACGCGATATCTATCAGAACATACTGCTGTATCGCTACGGCGGGAGAAGCTTTGAACAGCTCAAGACCGAGCTGCGCCAGTGTCGGGTCGATCATTATGTGATCGGCTCCTGGTTGTTGGGTATGCTGAGTCGGATTCATCGCAACGAGACCTGGCTTGCCCGGAATATTCCATTCGATGATTCCAAGGATGAACTGCTGCAAAGCTACGGTCAGGCAATTGATCGCACCATGATTTTTACCCTGGACCCGGATAATGGCAGATTTTTTGCCACTGACCGGCGCTTTGCCGAGCATCTGGATTTTGTGCCCTACCTGGGGCGCGAACGTGATCAGTTGATACGCGGTGAATTTGCCGGCGATCTCAAAAACGTCAACAGCCCCATTGTCATGGGAGTCTGGACAGTGAAGAATCTCCTGGATCTGCACGACAAGCTGTTGCAGATTCAGAAGGGGGCTCGGCAGTTTCTGGGCATGGGGCTCAGCAAAGAGAAGCGGCTTGCCTTTTACAGTACAACCTATAATCACGCTGACCGCGATGTCGACATCTTTAAAACAATCACGCTCTACGACATGGCGAACATGCCGGAAGAGGATTTAGACCCGTTGACCAGGGAAGTGGACAATGAAATGAACGAGATGGTGTTCGCGGCGGGGTAGGGGGAATTGGCGGATTACGTTTGTTCTTCTTCTTCGAGAAGCCGTTCAATACTATATTTGGGGGGCATGGCCAGGTTATCGAGAAACTGGGAGAACAGTGCCGTGATGAACGGAAGGTTCCCGATCAGTTGATGGTCGCCGTCGACAAGATGTAGTTCTGCTTTTTGTTGCCTGGCAAAACGAATTGAGTTGTCCACCGGAACGACCTCATCTCCCCATCCATGAATGATGATGGTTGAACCGGCATGTGCCTTGGGATTCTGGCAGCCATATCCGCTCAAATAAAATGCCGGAGCCATCAGGAATAACCCGGCGGGGCGTATGCTTTTCGTTGCCACGGTTGAGACATACCCTCCCATTGAGCTGCCCACGAGTACAATGTCGCTGCCTGGTTCAACGCATTTTTCCCGCAGTCGCGCGACCCGGTCGTTAGGATCGGAGAGGTCGCTGTAATCAATGCTTTCAAACGGAATGTTTTTTCGGCTGGCCATGTCGGCCAGGGCTATGATTTTGGTTCCCCAAGGGCCGGATTCTTTTCCATGGGCGAAATATATCTTCATGCTGTTGTCACTCCCCAAATAGCAAAAACTCAGAAAATCACCTGATAGTCTGTATAACACAAAGTGAAAATCATGGACAGGAGATCCGATGGCGCTGAAGCAGCTTACAGAGGAACAGGTCCTCACGCTGACGTTAGAGGAAAAAGACCGCTGGTGGCTTGAGAATGTCTACAAAGGTGACATGCCCCAGTTGACAGTGCGTTCGGCGTTGACCGGAATGATCATTGGCGGTGTTTTGAGCATGACGAACCTGTATGTGGGCATTAAGACCGGATGGACACTGGGCATCGGCATCACATCCGTGATCCTGGCCTTTGCCTTTTTCAAGGTCATCAGCACGATGAATTTCGGCAAGGAACTGACCCTGCTGGAAAACAACGCCATGCAATCCATCGCAACATCCGCGGGATACATGACGGCCCCCCTGATTTCGTCCATGGCGGCGTACATGCAGGTAACCAATCGCGTCGTACCCATGTTCCACACCATGGTGTGGATCAGCCTGCTCTCTTTGCTGGGGGTGCTGTTCGCGTTTCCCCTGAAAAAACGAGTCATCAACGACGAACAGATGCCCTTTCCGGAAGGCCGCGCCGCCGGTATTGTCATGGACAGCCTTCATTCGGACTCGGGCGCCGAAGGCTTGTTCAAGGCAAAAATCCTTGCGGTTGGGGGCGGATTATCCGCTTTCATTGAAATCATCCGCAAAGAAACGATCATGAAGGCGTTGCATTTAGGCTTTGCGGCCATTCCCGAATATTGGGACGAGTTTTTGTACAAATCCAACGTGATTCCCAAGATCATGGGCACTCCATTGAAGGATCTGACCATCCGCTTCGATTCCAGTATTGTCATGATGGCCACGGGGGGACTGATGGGCACGAACGTAGCCAGTTCGCTGCTTATCGGCGCCATTGTGAACTACATCATCCTGGCGCCAATCATGATCAGCAAAGGCGTCATTGCTGCCGCCAACTTCAGGGAGATCACCATGTGGTCGCTCTGGGGCGGTGTTGCCATGATGACCACGGCATCTCTGTTTTCCTTCTTTTCAAAAACCCGGATGCTGCTGAGCTCATTCCGGGGGGTATTCAACCGGGGAAACAAAAAAGAGGATATCCTGAGCGAGATCGAACTCCCCATGTGGTTTTTTGCGGCCGGCATCCCGATTGTCGGCGCTGTAATCGTGATCATGGGGCATATCTATTTCGGCATTCATTACTGGCTGGGGCTTCTGGCGATTCCGCTGATCTTCGTATTCACGCTGATCGCGGTGAACTCGACAGGCCTTACTTCCATTACTCCCGGAGGCGCCTTGGCAAAGTTGACCCAACTGACCTTTGCGATCGCGGCGCCCGGAAATATTTCCGCGAATATCATGACCGCCGGTATCAGCAGCGAAGTTGCGTCGAATGCCAGTAATCTACTGATGGATATCAAGCCGGGCTATATGCTGGGCGCCAAACCCAGGCAGCAGGCCATCGGTCATGTGTTGGGCATCATCGCCGGCGCGGTGGTCGCGGTTCCTGTCTTTTATGCCCTGTTCGGCGGTAATGTCGCCCTGTTCGGAACAGAGAAATTTCCCATGCCTGCTGCCATGATCTGGAGAGCGGTTTCGGAAGTTCTGATGAAAGGTCTCTCTTTCCTGCACATCAGTGCACAAATTGCCGTCGGAGTCGGCGCGGTGCTCGGGATTGTCATCGAAGTTCTGAACAAACGTTTTCACGGAAAGTTCCCCATTTCGGCAATGGGGTTGGGCCTGGCTTTTGTCCTGCGGTTTACGGACTGTTTTGCCATGGCAGTGGGAGCCTGGCTGTTCTGGGCGATGAAAAGGAAATATGCCGATGGGGAAAACGGAAGGGGCAGGAAAATTTTCTGCGACAACCAGGAAACCCTGTGCGCTGGGGTTATTGCCGGAGGTTCCCTGATTGGAATTGTACTGATTCTGTTGGAAAACTTTGTGCTTTCCTAGATTTGATTTCAGGTTACGGATGCACCTGATCCAGCGTGTGAGGAAGATTCCGGAACACTTTGGACAGGGTGGCTTCAAATGCTTCTTTATACTCCTTTCTTTCCGGGGCCAGATAGAAGGCATTGGCCAGTTCCACCTGTCCTTTCAGCTTTTCTCCCTCATTCATGAATCCGATTCCCTGCCGGTAGTGAACCGGCGCCGCTTCCACTCTTTCCGGTTCCAGGAACCGGATTGAAGCAACGACAGGAGCGACAACGGACGTTGCGTCAGCCATCGAATCGGGCGTGACAATGACCATGCCGCTGATACAGCGTGGGCCGTGCGGTTCATAGAGTGAAAAATTGGCGACAATTCTGCGCTTTCCCTTGACCACCCTGTCATCATAAATGATCAGAAAGCCCTTGCCGGTGTCCGTTTGGACCTCATATGCATCGTATGTCTTTCCTTGCGGACGGCTTATCATGCGCAAGATCTGAACAATCGGGTTCCAGCGATTTGTGAGGAAAAACTTTTCCAGTTCGAATCCGGCTGCTTTAAAAGAGGAAATTTGTTCGAATGCATTTTCATACATTGAATGATTTGCGTATTCGATCACTCCGCCAGCCCCTCTGAAGAGGAAGCGCCAGGGATTTCGGGAAAAACCGATGCGGTCGTAGGTCATGATATACGAATTCGCACTTACGGGAAGCGAAGCGCCCAGAAGGTGTACGGAAATTATTTTTTCCGGTAGCGTGGAAGGGCTTTTGAAGGTTGCCTGACGCATTTCTGGTAAATTGACGAAGCTTCCATACATCCATCGCACGGAAGCACTGCAGAGAATCGGAACAAAAGAGAGCAGGACGACAAACGCCGGCACCATCAGTCCCACAAAGCGAAATGGCCTGGTTGTGATGAACATCTCCTTTACTGTCGGCCTCATGAACAGGAAAAGGGTTGCACCGACCACACAGAGCAGCAGTAAAAGCGCACTGTTGTTCAGCCGAAAGTCTCCCCACCATAACCGCTCGGTAAGTATCTCCAACGGCAGGGTGGCGATTCCGGCAAGAAGGGCGTAGCGTGCCCACGGACGGCAACGCAGGAGTCCATTCCCCACAATGAAGTTTGCCGGGGTTTTGAAGAGGGATATCCCGGTCCACAACGCGGCTGTTTCGCACTGGGAAAGGTATGGCAGCAGGTCAGGAGAGACGAGGTCTTTGAAGAAAAACAAGGCTGACAGGTAGAGGGTGTTGGATAGTCCGTACAGGACGAGCAGATAAGCATAGAATTTAACAACCAGTTTTTCCAATGAAGCCTCCGTATGTTGAACTGTCCGGGCGGCGTTATTGCCCAGTCGGCGCCCAACTGCTTGTTGGTAACTTCTGTTATTTTAAACAGATAAGCTGTCTTGCCAAATATTGAACTCTGCCCCCCTCTGTGATCTCCTTTTCATTTTTCTTACTTGCAATGAAAAAAAAGCAGTGTATATAAAAGACAGACTTTGTCTTGTTTGATATTTCAATTTACGCATCAGCACTGCTGATAAAATCAAAACACAATAAAGGAGAAAAAACCAATGACAAGAAAACTGGAAGTCTACGAATGTAAATTGTGCGGAAATATGGTCGAGGTCATTCAAGCTGGTGACGGTAAATTGGCCTGCTGTGGGCAAACGATGGAAATGAGTGTTCCTGATTCCGTCATCCCCAAACGGGAAAAAGAGTCGATATGCAAAGATAAATTAGCTTAACGGTGGGGGGTGTAAAAAGGTTTGTGTAAATGGTCATTCCGGGGTAAACCAAGCTGCCCTAAGGAGTTCACGTGACCAAGAACAAAGACCTAAACGCCGCGATCGACACC